>Ga0209952_1001541_pt1 | contig 19102 bp, 8 predicted proteins | sample ThiBiot_750_biof_2_FD_183951 | JGI IMG/M metagenome (GOLD analysis project Ga0209952, IMG submission 183951) | Wastewater bioreactor microbial communities from Cape Town, South Africa - Thiocy_cont_750_biof (SPAdes) | ecosystem: Engineered > Bioreactor > Thiocyanate-remediating >...
TCAAACCGTGTGGGACACTTCAGGTTTCGTGAAAAAACGAAAATTTAATTTTGAATCTGATACTTTATCCAACTATAGATCGTAGCAAAAAGAGATCGCACAGAGAAGTTTAGAAGTCTGAAGCAAAGTTTGGTCGGCATATAATATTTCACACAGTGTGCACTCAATGTGGTAACGAACTTATACCATGAAATATTGTATGTCGCTGAAATTTTTTTTCAGACTTCTGAGATGATACTTACCGTTTTGATTCATTTATACTCTAAAAAAAGATATTTTACGGAGCCTGCAGAAAGGTTTCGTACGCGTCAAAAAATTTTCCAAATGTGTCCAAAGACCCAAAAAAAGGATTGTCAATATCTACGAAACCTTTTTGCCGATTCCGTAAAATATTTTTTTAGAGTGTATATCTCATTCAATCGAGTATACTGAGATGAGAAAAACGCTGGTGGAATTTCTCCCCGATGTGCTTCTTTCCAAAGTTATGCCTATTTTACTGAATTTTCATGTCATTTCTATGCATGTACGAATAAAACTAAAGTACTGGATTTTCACTTGAAATTTCGTTCATAGTTAGGTATAAAGACCTTTAGAATATCCTGAAAGTTTCAACGAAAAAGAATGTTTCTTTCTCGAGATATTAAAATTTTAAGTGTGCTCAGTTTTTGGCGTCAATTGGAGCAAAACGCCGTTTTTTTTTTTAACTAATATCTCGAGAAAGAAGCATTCTTTTTCGTTGAAACTTTCAGGATATTATAAAGGTCCTTATATCTAACTATGGACGAAATTTCAGGTGAAAACCCAGTACTTTAGTTTTATTTGTAAACATGTTGCAGGTGAGAACAAAATGTAGTTGAGTTATGCTCGTCAAAAACTTAGTATAACCTAAATTTCATTGGTTATTTTTTTAATCTTTGACAATGGGCTGAAATATTTTCGCTAGACATATTCTGAGTTAAGGAATATCAGGACACCGAAATTATTTAAATCGAAAGTCTCTCTCTTCTCAAGCGTATGATATCTTTTGGGTGGATTTAAGGATTCCCACGATCGATTCAGTTACGAGTTAGACCAAGGATGGACCAAGGTAGAAATTCCCGAGCCCTATCGAATGTTCAATTTAATTTTCACAAAAATCCTTTTCTCATGGAGAAAATCTCAAAGTATTCTTAAAAACTCTAAAAAGAATTCAAAAACTTCCATAAGATCTCGAAGGGATTTCGCTCAAAAGTTGAGCCAATCTTCACCAAAAGTAGGTTAAGATAGAAATCGGGAAGCTCCATACAATAGCATGCTCAAAATCCCCATAATTCAAAATACTTTTTTTTTGACATAGATGGTGTCAGTATTGATCCTAACGTTATATTTTGAGCAATGAAGCTTTTGAGCATGCTATTGTATAAAACTCATCGATTTCTATGTTGACATACTTTTGGTCAAGATTGGTCCAACTTCTGAGCGAATCGCTTCGGGGTTTTATGGAACTTTTTGAATTTCTTTGAGAATTTTTAGCCGTATTTTGGGACTTTCTCAAGGAGAAATAAACCGGAAGCTCATGTTTAAAGTCTGTTGAAGTCTCACTTTTTTCTGAACTTCAGTGAAATTATATAAAGTCCTTTGAAGTCAGATGAAGTGTCTTGGAGTTGCATAAAGTTCTGCGAAGTTGTTGAAGTTTTCTGAGTCTCCAGAAGTCTCTGAAATATTCTGAATTCTTCTTCAAGTCGCTGAAGTCTCTTAAAGTCTATTGAAGTCTTTCGAAAACTTGACGTCTCTCTTGTGAAGTCTCAGGAAATCTCTGAAGTCTTCAACGTGTGAAGTCCGCTGATTTCCCTTGAATTTTCTCTATAAAGGAAGGATTTTTTTGAAAAATTAAATAAGACATTCGATAGAGCTTATCAAATTCTATCTTGGTCTAACTAGGCCCAACTCGTAAGTGAGTCGTCTACAGAAATACTTGAATCCACCTAAAAGATATCTGATCTTGAAAAACGTCAGTTTTGTGAGGACTGAAGTTAGTCTATGCCTTTCAACTAAAATCTACACTCAGGTCATGAACATTTAGATGAAATACTTTCATCTGAAAAAACTCGCAAACCAAGCATACTTTTTAATATTTATGATAAGAAATTTCAAGAACAGCTTACTTCGATTCGAACAAGAACGAAATGATTGAGTAGAGAAAAAAAACTCATCGAAGTTTCATTCCTATTTGAATAAGTAGGAGAAGAAACGAAAAAATCAACACTGTAACGTCTTAAAAGTGTCCCTTTTGGGTAGCTGAAAAGAATTTCTTCTCGTAGGTAACCAAAGATGAATCTCCATGTGTGATTGTTGGATTTTTTTCTTATAAAAAAAGTTTTAATGCATTACTATATGCAGCTATTATGGTTAGAAACCGTAGTGTCCGAATCCGTGAATTCACCATCCAAAAGGAATCCTTTGAATCCTCTGAATCCACTGATTTCTACCAATCGATCGAACGCAATTCATTCGTTCTGACAAATGAGAGCATGAACTGTCTTTGAAACACTGAAACCGATAACTAAACCAAAGCCCTCACATATTGCCAACGTGTGACCTGCATGGAAAATATTACTGTACTTCAAATATCAACAGTCGGTATGATCCAGTTGTCGCGAAAGCGACACAATTTTTGTTGCATTTTCTGCGTCGGTCTCTCCGCACTCTCACCCTCAAACAAGGGGGAAACAGCAGACTTCAAGATTTCAAGACTTCAATGATTTCGAAAGACTTCAAAAAACTTCGCTCCATGTGACTTCGCTTTTTTGAAAGATTTCAAAAGACTTTAACCCTTTCACGCCGGGTGTCCCATATATGGGACGGCTAGAATTTTTATTATATATCTATATTAATATGACTTCAAGTACAATTCTATACAAGTGTTCGAAGAGTTCTATCTATTACAAGAATCGAAAGTCCAATAGTGACGATAATTTCACGGTAAATATGTGTTTCGTCCATAAGTCATTCCTCCATTACTATAGAATCGAAGTAAATTCTTCTCACACACATATTTCATTCATATTTTCTTTTGTTCTGTTTACACGTACAGTATTGCATAGCTCATTTTCTTCAGTTAGTCTGTTCGAAAGAGGGGATTTTGCCTTTCTCGTTCTGTTCTTTACAATGATGATGCGTGATTTATTTCTACTGCTTTCTAGAAGATTCTCTGTTCTTCCATACTTTTGAATATATATATATATACAGGGGTGTCCAAAAGTAACCGAACAGACTATTCTTTGTTTTTCTGCACTTATACCTTTTGAAACGAACTACCACATCTAGATATTTTCGCTACCTGGCATCTTTAACATATGTCCTATAACATATGTAGTAATAAAAATACGAGATCTAACTTGCAACGAATAAGGCAGAAATTGAAAAAATGGTCTGTTCGGTTACTTTTGGACACCCCTGTATATATACATCTATTGTCTAATACAATATACCGGCACACATTTCATACAAAACCATATTTTCAAGAAACAATTGGTGAACACAGTAAGTTGTATCATATATATTTACTTGTCGCTTCGAATCTGAAATTGTCACGCTTCTCATAGGATGGCTTCTCGTCAGCGCGTTCATGAACATACAGATTCGGAAACTAGATCAAATATCGCCTCTGAAAGCGAAAATAGTTCGGAAGCGGATCTAGATTCTGATCAGACCGATGACTCTGAATCGATGGATGAGGATGAGCCGTCACATGAAAACTCCCCTCGAACTAATCGTTTTACTACAAGATACAGCGTGTCTTCTGCTGACAGAGAATGGATCGAGGGTGAATTTTCACCATCTCTGTATTCCTTCGATTCTTCGCAATCAGGAATAAATCGGCGTTTATCTAACAATCGACTTCAAAATCCTGTGGATTTTTTTCGATTTTTCTTTGATAAAAACCTAATGAAAACAATCGTAACACAAACAAACATTTAACAATCACAAAACCCTCAATCGTCATCTTCTCACATGTCTTCCTAGGTAGATGTTAGCGTTAGCGAACTGTATGTCTTTCTGGCGATAACAATACTGATGTCTCAAGTAAAGAAGCATCGAATAAGAGAATACTGGTCCACAGATCCGCTCATAGAGACACCGATTTTTGGCACTATATTTGCTAGGGACAGATATGATTCACTTCTACGATATCTTCACTTTGTCAACAACGAAAAAACATCTACTAGCGATCTCCTGTCAAAATTGGGGTCAGTTCTGGATGATCTGAAGACGAAATTTAATGGTGCTATGTACCCGTATCAAAATCTGGTGCTTGATGAAAGCTTGATGCTCTGGAAAGGTCGACTTAGTTTCAAGCAATATATTCCATCAAAGCGAAGCCGTTTTGGTATCAAACTTTACATGCTGTATGATTGCCGGACAGGTTTCGTCCTAGATTTTTTAGTCTATACTGGATTATCAACTTCTACAATTCGTGATAACACTATAGGTGTTTCTGGTGCCATCGTGATGAAAATGATCGACAAATATCTTTATAAAGGTCATAATTTATACGTTGATAACTGGTATTCCAGTCCTGCACTATTCGAGGTATTACATCAAAAGAAAACGGGAGCTTGTGGTACCGTACAAGTGAATCGCCGTGGCTTACCAAATTTTCAAGAATTCAACCTCAACGAGAATGAACAGGTTTCTTTCCATACTGACATACTTCTGGCTCTCAAATGGAAAGACAAAAAAGACGTGCATATGCTTTCAACTATTCATGGGACTGACATGACAGCTGCCAGAAAAGTACACTACCAGACAGGTCGTCCAATTTGGAAACCCATTTCTGTCCAAGATTACAATGAAAACAGAGGACTTATTGATAAAAGTGACATGCAAATATCGTTTTCCGAGTCTCTTCGCAAGTCGCTGAAATAGTACAAGAAGTTTTTTTTTCATTTACTTGACGTCTCGCTCTACAATGCCTGCGTATTATACAAATTACAAACTAGGGAAAAAATAGCTCTTTCCGATTTTCGACTAAAAATAGTTCGGGCACTTATCGAAGAATTTGGCGCTCAAAAACTGGATACTCGAGGCAGACCATCAATTGAAAGTCCTGTCCGAATAACAGCGCGACATTTTCCATCAAAAGTGGAAAGTTCGAATGATGGGCGAAGGCGTTGCTTTGTCTGCAGTCACACAACTCGCGGTCCAAAGCAGGAAACAAAAACCAGCTACGAATGCAAAGATTGCAATGTTGGCTTATGTGTAGTGCCATGTTTCGAAGCGTATCATACGTTGAAAAATTTTTAATAAAAGTAATATTGGAGACAGGATATCATTGAATCAGAGTCTTTTTATAGATTGAAAAAGGTTTTTCTCCTTTAAGATGAACGAGCTTGTCATAAACTATAGAAAAACTATTTTTCCATTGTGTATGTACACATTTCTCACCTAAGAAAAAAACCCGGCGTGAAAGGGTTAATAATTAGTTAATGTTTACATATGTAATTAAGAGGATTTTCTATAAAACCTAACCAAGGGGTAGTTGAGGATGGAGAGTTCGAATATAAGGCCAGTTTTAACTGATTATTAATTAATAATTAGTTAATGTTTAATTAAGAGGATTTTCTATAAAACTTGACCAAGGGGTAATCGAAGGCAGAGAGTTCGAACCTGTGGTCAGTTTTGACTAATTATTAACTAACTACTAGTTACTTTTTTATATTTTTCTATAAAAATTGATCGAACAGTAATTGAGGGTGCAAAATTCAAATCTGGTGTTATATCTAATTATTTATTAATTATTTATTAGTTAATGTTTTTTTTATAGAGGTTAGCGAAACATTGCTTATAAATCGACACTTTAATTAGATGGTTACTTGTGCTTCTTCGTAATGTTCTTTTTGCAGTACGACAAAAAGACTGCAGCGACGAGTCGGGAGTGGCGGACCGAAGGGACGCCGACGACTGGGGAGGAGCTGTTCCTAGTATTGACGATGACTTATTGTTTTTTGAGAGTATGCTTTTTCTTTGCTCAGTGCGCTGAAGAAAGAATACTGTATAAAGAGAAATAGAAGGTCATTAGATGATTGAGCGACTCGCGCGATGAACGTTACCTGTGCAAAGTTAAAATACACTAAATCTGCGAGAAAGAGCCAGCGAGTCCATTGATGAGCGTTACTTGTCAATATTACTGAAAATTTAGATTTTTTTTATTAGAGCGAGACAATTTTTAGTAGATATTAGTGAAATCATTGACAAATCAAATTAAAATTTCATATCTAAAAATTTCCTGTTTTTCTTCAGTTTCTCAAGCAGTTGTCGACCTATGCCTCCGATTTCATTATTAGAGAGTTCAAGCCAAACTAGTGACTGTGTGAAATAACAAAAAATGAGTGTGAGAAAGTTAAAGATAATATTTGTTTTACTTTGTTCGTTTGTAAAGCATTAATGAGATATTGTATTCCTTGATCTTTAATTCCATTGTAGGAGAGATGAAGATGAGTTAGTCTCTGTGTGAATTAATATATATGAATCTGAGCGAGATGAAAGAAGAATATTATTTTACCTTGTTGTTTTGTAATGCTACACTCAGAGATTGTAGCCCTTGATCTTCAATTTGATTATGGGAGAGGTCAAGATGCGTGAGTGTCTATACGAAAAAGAAGATTTTTTCAATCCTGTCCTGTTCGGCTTAAAAAAGACCTATTAGAAAAAAATGTAACTTGTTCTGTTCAATCACGTGCTGTTCTTTCATATATCTTATACAGGGTTGGAAAAAATATTTTTATAGGGGGTACCGTTATATTCTAAAATAGAGTTAATAATGAATTTTATACCAATTTAAAGCGCGTCGAAAATGGAGTAAGTGTATTTTCGCACCGTTTCTATCACTCTAAATAGATTGAAATCTACGTTTTCAATGCAGTGTGAAAAACTACGTCTAACGAGTACATTTCAAAATCTAAGAAAACAGCAGAAGTAATTGAAAGATACACTTCTCCTTAAAAGTAATCTGGTTTTTTTTCGTTTTGAAAAAAAAGAGATTTTTAACGGATTTTTTTCATGTTCATTGCAAATGTCTTCAGTCTTTCTGTATTGAAAATTATTATAACTCTTATTGTTTATTATCAATAAACTCCATTTTCGACACGCTTTAAATTGGTATAAAATTCACTATTAACTCTATTTCTGAATATAACAGTGCCCTCCTATAAAAATATTTTCTCCAATCCTGTACTATTCTGCCATGTCCTGTTTTGTCCCACTCTAGCCTGTCTTGTATTCTACTCTATTGATAAAAGAGGCATACGAGGAAATATGCGCCCACACCTCGTCTACTGGACCAGTAGAATGGGACAGCATATCCTAACGCATTCATACACTGTCTTTATTGTGATTTTTAACTGGGTTCAAAACCAAAACGTTTGCGCATTATATCACAGGACACTGTTTTATTCGAAGTCATTTCATAAATAGTATCACACAGTTCAACTGAGAACATACAAGAGTATTACTAAAATATAAGAGAAGCAAACGATATAACGCACATAACTTGTAGTCATAAAGTTTACTGTAAACCTTTATTTAAAAGCAGCATTTAACAAAAGAAATTTTCCTCTCTAAGCTAACTGTTGATGCAGAAACTATTAGAATAGATCGAACAAGTAACGTTCATCGAGAGTCGATTCACTTGACCCTCGACTGAATGTGTCAGTGTGCACGCCTATAAAAGTTTGAACTAAAAACGATCGACTATACGTATATATGATAAAGTTTCGCCATACATCATATCGGACAACACCTCGTCGGTCGTCGGCGTCCCTACGGTCCGCCACTTCCGACTCGAGCTGCCACATTTTCCGACTCCTGTATTGGTAGCTATCGAATAGCTAGATCTACATGATTATAGATATCTGAGAAGGGCCACTTCATAGTTTTCTAAAGACAACAATCGACTCGGAAACGTCATATCTGATTTAACATAATCACATCATAGGAAACATCTCTTTTTTTTTCCAAAATACGAATCTTCTAATGAGCAATACACACTTGCACACTTCGAAAAACCGTCAGTTTCCAAAAATATTCAGTTGAAAATTTTGAATATCTACCTATCAATCTAAACTCTCCGATCTCGATTGTCCAAAGTACGACTAAGTGCCAACTATCATTTGGCATCTATTAGGAGTTACTACAGTCGATGTTATTTTGACCTCTGAACCCGATTCATACTCAAATTCCAAATTCTCCGACTTCGATTATCTGAGGTCAGGCCAACTTTCCATCATCATTGGCCACTATTAGTGACTTCTTAAATCTATGTTTTTTTTTACCTTTGACCCCAAAAATGACTCATATTCGGACTCTCCGACCTCGATTAATCAAGGTTCGACCAAGTTTCAACTATCATCGGTCACTATTACGAGTTCTTAAATCGATGTTCTTTTGACCCCGATGCAAACAGACAAACAAACGAATTTTTTTCATATGACCCTCCTTACAGTCGAGGGAACATATTTTGAAAGATATGGAAATTTATGTTAATGGCTCTTCCAAATTGTAAACCCTTTTCAGTCAGTCTTCGATTTTCAAAGACTCAGCAAACTCTCTCTTACGAGGGAACTGATGCAACTAATTAATCGCTTTTGAACTTGGACTGTATGCGTGAGGTAGACCCTAGTGAGATATGAAAAACCTCAAAAGGATAAGTGCCCATAAGGTTTTCATTCAAAGTTATAGCCATTTTACTAAGAGTTTCACCTATATGGTTGTATACACTGAGAAATCAAAAACCTGTATTTTAATCTCAGACTTAGTCCATAGATATGTATACTTATATCTACAATGTCCTCAGAAATTGAGCTCAAGAGTATATTTGCTTCCCAAAATATTACAAACTAAAAAATCATAAGTATTTGATGAAAGCTGCTTATTTATCTTATTTTCTGAGTTTCTGATATCTTGGGAAACAAATATACTCTTGAGCTGAATTTTTCAGAGCATTGTAGACACATATGTCATAGGCAAACTTAGATTTCAGGCAAAATTAAACTCAGACAAAATTTGAAAATGGGCGCGAAATAATTTTTTGATATATATTAGCGCCCTCTACATGTTCCTTTTCATGATAGTTTTTTGCATGAATATACTAGTATATTGCACAAAATAATGTTTGAAATTTGAAGTTTTAAAGTTGAAATCTGAATACCCGAATAGTAGATTTTTGAAGTTTTTGATCTGAAGAATTGAATTCAACTTCAAAATCCAATACTACTGATGTACTCTACATCTTCCCAAAAATCATTCGGTTTTGCTTAGAGCACATCGACTCACTCTAGGTTTCCCTGCTGATTGTGCAGTTTTCGCTATAATATACTAACATACTCTATATATTTTGCATTCTTTGTTGATTAACTGACAGTATACCTTTGCATCTCCTAAATCTTCGGTTAGTTTTCTATTTCCTCCCCAATAGTAAAATTTATTTAGTTTCAAAAAACATAAAGGTACTGCCAAGAAAATAATCTAAAAAAGGATGTTTAATATATAGCAATCCTTATACTTACAGTTATAAGTGTGCCAACACTCATTAAAGAAAAGTTGAACATATATGAACATATATACATATCAATAGATAAACAAATCAATTCAATTGGCAAACACAATTAACTCAATTATCAAACGAGAGATCATCGCGATCAATAGGATCAATAAATCACGATGATAACCACATAAAAAACACAAGAGATCGGTGATAAATCAAGTGGCACAAGTCCTTGATCACCTCATAAACACTTCGTTTGTTTTACCTCTTGTGTCGAGTAATAACCTATCAGATCTCTGCCCGACTATCTCTTAATCTCTCTGTCACTCTCTCCTTCCTCTCTCTCTCTTGATCTAGAGATATAAATAGTGAGGCAAAACGGAAATGAGGGCAGTGTTAGCGAGTGCATCGCATCGACGAGTACTGTTGTTATAGAGTATATTTCGCGACGGTGTATTGAGTTAGTAGTGTTAACGAGCGTAAAATATAGCTGACTACTTTTCTCTCTCTTTTGGAATTCGAACAAGTCGAATCCAAATTCTGGCACACTCATTTTTTGTTATATTACTGTTAGTCACGCACTGATTGTTAAAGGTAGCGTGCATTGTTATTATTGATTTCAATAAAATTTCGAGTGAACGTAAGTTGAATACGTCACTCAAATTCAAACACCCATTTATAGGGTTTATCCTTAAAGAATCGGATATCGATTCTACTCGTGTAAGTTAATTTATTTGGTTCATAAATTACTTACACAAACCAAATAACGGTAAAGGTACAAACTCGCATCGTAGAGTTCTCACGATTAAACCCTTTTCCGTTACAATAAGTACAACTGATCAGATACGAAATAGGAGCTAAATTGAAATTTGAAATTGAAGAAATTTTCAATTTTTAAATAGGTTTAACTTTGCTTAATGATCAACTTTGCCCAGCACATATAATTACGTATCTATGGACTAAGTCTGAGATTAAAATACAGGTTTTTGATTTCTCAGTGTATACAACCATATAGGTGAAACTCTTAGTAAAATGGCTATAACTTTGAATGAAAACCTTATGGGCACTTATCCTTTTGAGGTTTTTCATATCTCACTAGGGTCTACCTCACGCATACAGTCCAAGTTCAAAAGCGATTAATTAGTTGCATCGGTTCCATAGTTAGAAGAGAAAAGTTTGGAAAACATCATTATGTTCAGAGACGGGCAAGTCGCGACTTTTTCAATTCACTCATGAGTTTAATTGCACAAGTCAAGTCAAATCATTTGACTTGGATTTCACTGGTTCAAGTCAAATCTCAAGTCAACGGTTGTATAAAAATTTAAAAAAACTTCGATCAAATAATTGATTGAAAAAAACTCTACAGAAAATTTCTATTTATTTTCAATGATGAATCACTGTTCTATTTTCAATTGGCTACGAGGACGACTAATGATATTTTTGAATATCTTCTTTTTTCTCTTGAATAACATTCATGTATTGATATACGCTGATGTCTATTTTATTAAATTGTCTGAAGGATGAAAAAAACATGAATATATTGACTTGACTTGATTTTTTTCTAGTCGAATAAGTACTTGGCGGGATTAATTCAAGTCAAATCAAGTCTTAGGTAGAATTATCTAAAGTCTTGACAAGTCAAGTCAAATCTCGAGTAATTTTATGTATCTCTCAGTCAAGTTAAACAAGTCATTTTTAACTTGACTTGCCCATATCTGATTATGTTCAACTTTGTAGCATATAAAAAGCTTATCCTGTCCTGCCTTACCTCTCCCTGCTCCAGAGAAGGACTGAGTGAGCTTACTCTGATCTGTGATTATCTGTGATGTGAAATGATAAAAATATATCTGAGAAAGACAAAGAGAATAATTGTTGTACCTTGGTAGTTTGTAATATATTACTTAGACGTTGTACTCCTTGATCTCTGATTTGATTGTGGGAGAGGTCGAGAAGAGTGAGTGCCTATACAGAATGATAAAAAGTAAATCTGAGAAAGATAAAGAAAATATGCAATTTACCTCGTTATGCTGTAATGCATCACTCAAAAATTCTACTCCTTGATCCTCGATTCGATTGTTGGAAAGATAGAGACGAGCGAGTGTCTGTGTGAAATAGTAAAAATGAATATGAAAGAGATGAACCGCGTATTTATTTCACTTTGTTATTTTGTAATACATCACCTAAATATTGTAGTCCCTGATCGCCTATTCGATTATAGGAGAGATCGACTGTAATGAGTGTCTATGTGAAATAATAAAAATAAATTTAAGAAACATGAAGGGAATATTTGTTTTACCTTATTAGTTCTTAGTGCATTACTGAAATATCGCATTCCTTGATCTTCGATTTGATTCTTGGAGAGATCGAGACAAGTGAGTTTCTATATCAAATAATGAAAATGGATTTAGAAAATATAAAACGATTAATTCTCTAAGTTGATTTATTCTTAAGAATACCATTCAAACTTTATTTTTCCTTCGTTCGCTTTTTTCATAAAAGAATGCATTTATATTCTTAGAATTATTCGAAATTAACAACTTGATTGATATTCAATGAGCTTAACAAATGCTTAAGGCCCCCACCACCCAGAAATTTTTTCTGCAGTACATCTAATCTCAATGAAATGTCTATAGAAGATGTATTTTGATCTCAGAATGTTACAGTAAAACTTTCAGTCCGAAATATTGAGTCCGACGGTAGTTATGGTTCAATTAAGGGGTCAAATTTAGATGTCCGTGCGTCCCAGATTTCTCCCCTATTCTGTACGCTAGAGGTCTCGGCTTGGTCTTAAAAAGTAGAGGGTGAGGGTGAGGGGAAGGGGCAAGATTTATGTCAATAAACCGATTACGACAATAGGTGACATCAACGAGACCAATTATTTCATCGCGAAGGAGCATCTCCTGTTTCACTCTCTAACTGCGAATCCGACCGTTCAGAAATGAAACAAAATATTTTTTCATATACTTTCGACTGTGCTCTAAAAACTAGTAACCAAACGTTTTTAACACGATGAACTCAAACTCGGGCTGTAAGGAGACGCGCTACGCGTTTAAGTCGATATATATACAGAGTGATCCATAAGTCACCGGGCAGTCTTATACCGCGAACAGCTTTTGATAGAAATAATATAGAGAGCGGCGGTTTTTCACCGTTGAAAAGAGGATATAAAATTGCGTATACCTAAATGTTACTTAACCATAGGAAGGTTTTTGTGGGTCCACCTGGACTCACGTGATACTTTGATTGAACTTTTTCTACCTTAATAGAAGCTTGTTTTCGAGTGATCATTTTTCGAGTTGGGAGTAACTGATGAATTGAAAAAGAATAGCCGAAAGAAGAAATCCTGATGACATAAAAAATATGAATACAAGCATTACAAAAATTCAGCTAAATTGTAAAGACCTTCCGAGGGTTAACAACATTGTTCAATCACAACATAGTTCTCAGATATCTTTGTAAAAGCAGTGATACTTTTATGAATATGACATAAGATAAATTAATCTAAGAGTCAATTCACAATGTTTAGTTGAGGGTGTTATATATCAGTTTGTTTTTGAACAAAATGCTATTTAGCGCAGATACTAAGTTTCGAATGAACATAAGGCACAGGCACAACGTTATTATCACTTGAACAGTGTGAAGTGACTCTTAGATTAATTTATCTTATGTCATATTCACAGAAGTATCACTGTTTTTACAAAGATCTCTGAGAACTATGTTGTAATTTAACAATGTTGTCAAGTAACATTTAGATATATGCAATTTTATATCCTCTTTCCAACGGTGAAAACCGCAGCTCTCTATCTTATTTCTATCAAAAGCTATTTGCGATATAAGGCTGCTCGACGACTTATGGATCACCCTGTATACAGTTGTGTGCAAAAACATTGCCGTTGATTTATCACAATAAAGAAAACGTTTTTTTTCATATATAGTTTACACGCATAGTATACTACAAAACCACGATAGTTATAATTTTTTCTTCCTCCTTTCGAATCAATAACTGCTAAACATCTATATTTCATCGAATGTACTAAATTACTCATAATTGTCATTTCGACTTTTTTCCATTCTTCGTGTAAAAATCGGTCCAATTCGTCGATATTTAATGGGTTTCCCTTTTCTGTACGTCGCTTAAGAATGAACCGCATACTTTCGATAGGATTGAAATCAGGACTATTACTACTCTAAAAAAAAGAAGCTTTGCAGAACCCTTCGAAAACGTTGTGCAGATTTCTGAAAGCTTCCAAATATGTCTAAAGCTAAAAAAAAGGATAAAAAATTCGATGGAACTCTCTGAGGTTTCTGCTGACAATCTACTAGCAGAACCATCTCATACGACACCCTAAGGGTTCCGTACAAAAGCAGTCGGATTTAGTCGGAAACCATTAGGACTTTGTAGAGAAGGTCAATGGTTTTGCAGTGAACCCTCAAGGTTTCGTTTTCCACACGAAACCTTGTTTGCTATGTAGAACCTAAAAAAAGGTTTTGTAGGAGATGGTTCTGCTAGTAGATTGTCAACAGAAGCCTCAGAGAGTTCCGTAGAATTTTTTATCCTTTTTTTGAGTTTTAGACATATAGGAAGCTTTCAGAAATCTACACAACGTTTTCGAAGAGTTCTGCAAAGCTCCTTTTTTCAGAGTAGGCCGCTCGATTGTTTCAGATACTTTTTCTTCCAAAAACTGTTCTGCTATTCTACTAGTCTGCTTAGGATCATTATCCTGTTGAAATCACGATCGACGTTCAAAGTGTTTTCTTGCTTCACGAAATAGATGTTCCTGAAGGATTTCGACGTAAAAGGGACCGTTCGTAATTGTTCGAAAATAATGCCACAATATTCGGCCATTAATACTAAGTACGCCCCACACCATTATTTTTTGCTTATTCTTCTGAATTCTTTTCGTTTCTTCTTGCGCATATTTACGAGGAAAGTACCCGAAGTGAGCAATCGATTTTGAGTCCATACTTTGGGCATGTAGAGGTGACATTTAGATAACAACAACCGTAAAAGGATTTGCGCCCATGACTTTTACGGGCCGAAGTATTCAACTTTCAAGTTTCACGAGATCCGAAGAATTTTGATTCCATACTGCATACATTCAGGAAACATAAACGTCATTTGTGACTTGTAGTGCTTCAGGGAAGCTCACTAGCTCGTTGATAAAATATTGGCGAGATCACGTTGTCCACCCATTTGCTCCATCGAAATCTTTACTGATCTCGGACTACTGGCCAGGCCAACGAGACTCAAAGATATACTCCACTGTTAAAGGGTGTAAAATATTAGGAATACCAGTCCACACTACCTCACGCATTCAACTACTGGACGTTTATTTCAATAGGCAATGCAAGGTAATCGCTCGGCGAATATTCGATCGCGTTCAGCTTGATGATATTGCCGTTAACTTATCTGAACGAAGCAATATCATACAATTGAATTCTCTTATTCATAATCAGTTGTCCTCGCCTCGATTCACACCTATGATTAAGTATGCGTGGTATGCATCAGGAGACATTGATCAGAATCCAGAAAAGTTTGAATCTGTCAACGAAATTTGCTTTAGCATTGATGCTGACGTTTGCCAACAGTCGAGTTGTCACATATCATGTTTTATTCAATGCAGTCATTGTCAAAAACTACTTTGCTTTGAACATTTCTCTGAAGCTTACTATTGTCATAAGTGGATGTCTACCTTTTCCATATCATGTCATAGATTTAAAAAAAATGATTTCTTTAAAAAGAACATTTATGGGTTACGAATCTTACAGGGAAATACTTGGGGTTTAGAGAAGTGGGTTTAAAATCTAAGTTTTATAATCAATTTCTAACGATAAAGTCTAATTTATGATAGAATTTCTTTCTAACAAGATGCTTATGTTTCCTGCATGTATGCAGTATGGAATCAAAATTCTTCGGATCTCGTGAAACTTGAAAATTGAATACTTCGGTCTGTAAAAGTCATGGGGTCGAATCCTTTTACGGTTGTTGATATCTATATGCCACCTCTATATGCCCAAAATATGGACTCAAAATCGATTGATCACTTCGGATACTTCCCTCGTTAGATAAAAAACGAATTGTTTTTCTGAATAACTAGTAAGAGTTTTCATCAGAGGATATTGTACGACTCCAGTCGTCGCCCTTGTATATCATGGCCCATCGAACACGACTTTCTTCTTGTTCCTTTGTACATTCACACCTCTAGTTGATCGAAGTTTTTCAGCGATTTTCTCGGTGATACTCTCATTATTTCTTCGAATTCATTGACCGATTGCAATATTGCTCTCGTATGTGATTTTCCGTGGTCGGCCGTTACCACGTCGAGGTCCCACACCACCTTCTTTCCGAATCTTTGCTAAATTATAATAATGTGAAATCACTGATTGACGTGCTGACGGACGGCTACCCTTGACTTTCCATATAATTTTTCTCGAACTAGTAAAAATCTCGAAGAGAACATTAATCTCTGTTATATATATAGTATCTAACCTTCATGTTCGAGATACTTTCAGAATATTCTTCTTTGAAGAATTAAAAAATAAACTCTCGAAAGGTTAAATAGATAACAGTGATTTTTTTGCACAACACCGTATGTATATTGTTAAAAAGGATAGTCATAAGAGAAAAATCGACAAGTGAAAGTTAGATACTGCGTAAAAAAAACTTTTATTTATAATACAAGATCTGATGACAGTACATAGGACGTATTCTACGGGCTCTAGACTTCTAGAGACGTTACATAATGCAATGGAAGCGAATGTTTTACAGTACATAGGTGTGTTTGGAATACATATTTGTAGCTTCTGTAAAATATGGGTTTTATTATAGTTATCTTGCGTATGAAGATATACGGATGATTTGGATATCCCAATCTTTAGGTAGTGCAATTAACATAGATAAAATTCGATTGAGAGTACAGTTTTTACTCGTACTCACTCAGTCCTCGTCGGAAAAGTCGTCTGGGCAAGTTTCGCAAAATGAGTCATACACAATGTTTTCCATTTCCGTCTTACTAAATCCGTGTGGTTATTACTCAACGATAATGGGGGCGAAAAAAATGGCCTTACCCAGTTGTCCTCAACTTACAGTTTATTGTAAAACGAAAAGAGATATTAACCCTTTCCAGCCGGGTGTATCCAAATGGACACAATTTTGCCGTAGGGGGGTACGGCATTTCTAAAAAATTCGGCTCTGAAAAATTGATCCTCATAACTAAACTACAATGAATATATAGAAGAAAAACTTTTCACTTGCTGTTTCCTGGTAGCCGGCTGGAAAGGGCTAAATAGAGAATAAGCAATGAAATTAGACATATGTTTATGGAATGCATTCTATTGTAAGAGATGAAATGTAGAATTTTCGATCTTTACAGATGACAAATACGGTCATTATCAGTACAAGAAACTTGGTTGACACAATATCAACTTTCAACATACAAAAAATACAATAAAATCAATGATCAAATATCATTATCATAGCCACAACTACGATGTTGTTAGGTAGTGGCATCTTCCAGCCACTGCCTCCCTCCTCTGGTCCTCCTCATGTTCGCAGTGATCATGTGTGTGTGAATAGTTTGTGATCACAGCTCAGAGTTGGTTTCAGGAAAGGAATTCATGAAGTTAGTCATAGCCCAACACACATCAGTACATAAACCTAGAATAACGATAATAACAAGACATCAATTTTAAAAATGAATTGAAATCGAACTTGACGATATCTTTTCTTTGCTATTACATTTAATGAAAGTTTACCCTTTTGTCAACCTATTTCTTTAATATATTTACATAACAATAGTAGTTGTGCTTGATATTCTCTTATCAACATATGGATTTTATGTATGGATATAGATATGATATCAACAAGTTCAATTTCAATTTATTTTGAAAATTGATGTCCTGTTATTATTCCTTTTTCTGAAAGAAAGGGTTATATGGCGAAAAATTCGCTCTAAAAATCAATAAAGTTTGTCTGTGTGTGTGTGTGTCTGTCCCGAACCAATCAGATTTCAGCATTAGAAAGATAACAGATATTGACCACTAACCGGTCGGAATATAGCTGGACCCCAGGTAATCGAGGTCGGGGAGTCCGAATCTGGGTACAGATTCGGGGTCAAAGGTCAGAAGAACATCGATTTTTGTTTATCCGATTTCTACAGTGTATCGTGATTTCAATATGATCGAATCTTATGTTATCGAGTCGGGGGAATCTGAATCTACGATTAGATTTTGAAAGTTCTAAATTGAGTATTTTCGACTAGAAAGTGGGTATTTTCGAAATCTCATGGTTTTTCATCAAGTTTGAGCAAAGCTAATCGGGTATGGGGAATCCGATTCTACTGTTAAATTTTGAAAAGTGTAAGATTACTCTTCAGATATTGTTTGTTGACTGAGTGTAGATGTGCTGTATTGCTACACCGAGAGTATCAGATAGCCTGTGGCAGTCCGAGTCGGGAGTGGCGGACCAGAGGGACGCTGACGACCGAAAGGTACTGCCTTTACGATGGAAGCATATATTAACATTGGCAATTTATGAGTATTCTGCGTGTTGGGGAACTTAATGAAAGAATATTGCTTGAAAAAAGGGCATTTGAATTGATCAGATCCCAAGCAGACAAATTTTTTCAAGAACGTGTGTTCACGCTCAATTGGGAACCACAATGGACGTCCATCAACACCTAAATTAAAAACGCCGCTTTTTCCGTTTGTTGCGTTTTCTCGAACTCCGTTTCGCTATTTATCGAATATAAACGGCGAAGAATTTTGGTTTTTCAGTATTAAAATGTATTTTTGTTTTTGGGAATTTTTTATTAAAAAATAATACATTTTAACGCTTAAAACCTAACATACAGTAGAGTGCAAAAAAAATTGCCGTTGAGTATGTAAAATTAATGAAAGCATATTTTTCTCATTTCCAAAGCAATCATCTAGGAACTATTTGTGAGTGTTACTCAGTAGGCGTGGGCATTCAATGAAACTGGCATGTTTGAAAAAACGTTGGTTTTCATAAAAATGATGCATCATTGGAATGCTATCCGTCTATTAACGAACAGATTAGACCAATTACACTGTCAGCATAATCGCTATTGTAACACTTCTCAAAACTGTCTATATGATGAGTATAGATGTTCAACTATGTAGTATAAGTTCGCTGAGATCCAAAACTGAAGCTTTCTAAAACGTCCGAACTAATAAAATGGGTGGGACATCGAATTATAATGGAAGCATTATGTGATCACCGAATCACACTCTACTAAGAATCTTGAGGTTTCATTAGAATGACGCTATTAAAATATTTTTATTTGGATTATATAAAAGAATTTCTTTAACAAAACTAGCTGGAGACATTATATTTCAGATCTCTGTCGAAAAAATAGTAAATATTATCGATTTTGAAGGAACCTAAGCATGATTTTAGTGTTTTTGTATATAGTATTTGTAAAATGAACTCTCTCGTCAAAAAAATATTCAAAAGGTTAAAAAATTCGACAGAATTCAGTTGTAGGAATTCAACATTGAAGGTTACGGGGATTCTTAACTGAAATTATTAGGAATTTTAGGGATCTATCTTAATTTTCT
>Ga0209952_1001543_pt1 | contig 19086 bp, 34 predicted proteins | sample ThiBiot_750_biof_2_FD_183951 | JGI IMG/M metagenome (GOLD analysis project Ga0209952, IMG submission 183951) | Wastewater bioreactor microbial communities from Cape Town, South Africa - Thiocy_cont_750_biof (SPAdes) | ecosystem: Engineered > Bioreactor > Thiocyanate-remediating >...
CATCCTTGATATTTTCAGCGAAAAGAAAAGATTTTGTAAGTAAAAACTCAAAGGCACAACAACTCCTTCTTCTTCTTCTTCTCTTCGATTTCAAAGTCTCCTCTCGTCTTCATTCATCTAGGTTCACATTTTTTCTCGCTCTCAATGCTCAATTTTTCATTGTCTCACATCAACCCGATTGTGCACGACGTAAACTCGATCAACTTACGCATCATCTCTCAACACTGGATATCTGTACAAATACATCCGACGATATGTTCATTGATTTTCTTCAATCATATTCAAATTATATTCGACTTGAATATGATTTTCATACACAATCGTATGAACAAATACGAATACAATGTGAAACGACAATTTTCGAGTATTTTCAACAACATCGATTAGCATTCGAATGGCATCGATTACTGTATCAACGCGTACATATTCTATATCGATTGACATGTTTTCAACAATTAAGAAAAACTCAAAACAATAAGAAAAAACGTTTGATTTGGAAGTAAAACAAGAAGAGAAAAAAAAAACGAATTGATTTTGATTTATTTGTCTTTCTTAATTAGTAATCGATCGAATGCCGATAAATATACCGAATTTTCCTTTTGGACTGACTCATGGTTAACATTTCTCACTCTCATCGAAGATCAACCACCGGAAATCATTGACAAATCATCTCTTTGGTTACATCCGGTCATCATACCCGACGAATCTAAAATCAGCTGTCTACCAGACTGGTCAACATCGACTGACGAACAAGTTCAATCTCAATCCATTGATGGCAAATGGAACAATATTCTCTCGCCACCACAAGTCAATCCCGGTCATTTAATCGATCTAAATTCCATGACAACCGAAGAAATTCTCGCTCTTACCAACGAACCACCGATCTTAATCAAACCGAAAACAAAAAAACTCATCGATACACCACGAGGCAAAACACCGTTTACACCCAAGCAAACCTCAACATCGAACAATTCAGCAAATATTCTCAGTACATTTCGAAATCAAATCCCCATCGATGCGTCGCCTATTTGTACGCCAAGTCGACCCGGCAAAAAACTTCCACCGTTAACCTTAGCCAACAGTAATACATCATCAGCACGTCCTCGTCGAGCTGCAGCTATCAAAGCCGATGAACGTATCCAACAAATTCATCAAGACGATCGGCCGAATACAGCCGATGAAAATCAACCACAACAACCCATCGAGCTACTCATCGATCAAATCGAACGTAAACTTCAATTCGATGACGACGATGACGAACAACCAACAGCAACACCTTCAAATGATAAACTCCTTCAAAAATGTCTTCAACTACACGATCGTTTAGCCTACGCGCCCAACGCCAAACTCATTCGTTATTTAGCCGAATACATCATTCTCCTATCTGGCGATCAAGATCCGTGGCTTATCGTTTCGCTTATTGTCGAAATGCAAGCAATTGGCTTTCGTTACAATGCTCTCTGCATTTATCAACGTAAACTTCGTCATCACAACGATCGATCAGCAACGCCAACGGGCAACATTTCTCAAGAACATCTCTCACATTATGTCGATGCTCTACATTTTCGTCCGTTAACAATATCTTATCTCAAAGATATGTTAATCAATGAACTTCTTCCAACGAAACAAGTCTGCGTATGTCTACATTTATTTACACTTGTCAATGATCAATTATTAGCTGTTCAAATTCGAGGCAATTACTATCAACCCATTCTACGACGAATCTATTTTCCGAGAATTCTAATAAAAAAGTTTCATTTTCTCATCGAATCCAATACGCATACATTACACGGCACCACTGATCATAAACGTTATTGGGCTATACGAAGATATTTCGAACAATTATTTGAAAAACTTCTCGATGATCTCAATCAAATCTATATTAGTTCGCCAATGAAATGGCTCTGGCTGCCGGAAACAAGTATTTTCGATAGTAAAAAATCGATGATCGATGATCTTCTCAATACAATAACGAATTCGTCGCAACAACGACGTTTTATTGAATTTCTTCTTCATCAAACAATCTTTTATCTTTCATCGATCGATGATATTCGTCAAGAATTATCAATACATCTCTCAACATCCATCTATTCACGTATCAATTCAAGTCGTATTCTCGAACGTTTACTCGAATACAAACAACGAACAAATCATTCACGTTCATCACAAAATCTTCTTCTTTTTCTCGACAATCATTTGCATATATTTCCTTGGGAACAATTACATTGTATGACATCATTATATCGACGAATTGTGATCTATCGTTTACCATCGCTATTATTGCTCGATGGCATGCACAAATACTATTCGGTTGCGATTGAACCAACAACAATCGATTGTCAAGAAGACAAAAATGATGATTTAACAATTTTACCAATTGAAAAAACATTTTATCATCGAATTGATGTTGATAAAGGTTATTATATTGTCGATCCAGGCAATGATCTACCACGAACGAAAGAACGTTTTCGAAAGTTTCAAACGGAAAAACCTGATCTCATTGATAAATGGCACGGAGTGATCGAGAAATTCCCAACGAACGAAGCGATTAAAGATATATTCAAATCGAAAGATGTCCTATTGTATGTATTCGAATGAAGTTGTTATTATCATCGTGTCATGTTTATTTTAAGATATATGGGTCATGGATCAGGCAGTCAATTCTATCCAGTTGATGATGTTCAAAAGAATTCGTCTCGTTTATGTGTTTTACTAATGGGTTGTTCGAGTGCTCGTTTACAATCGCTAGGCGATTTCGAAGTATTCGGCATGCCATTTGCTTATTTAACATGTGGAGCGTGAGCATTCTTCTTCGTCTGTTTAATTGATTTGTAGAAAATTTCTTGAGGATGTTCTAGTGCAACTATACTTGGCTGTCTTTGGGATGTAACCGATCGTGATATAGATGGTTTGACATTTTTTCTTCTTGAACAATTGAAAGCCGGCGCATCACTTGGTGAAGCACTACGATACGGACGTGAACTTTGTAAATTGAAATGTTTAAATGGTGCTGCACCAGTTATCTACGGTCTACCTGTTCGAGCGCGTTGAAAACAACAACACATCGATCCGTCTTATTCAAACAAATCAATCTCATGAATATTCTAGTCAACAAAAAAAAACAAATGTAGATAGGAAAACGATTATTTGTGTGACCAGTTTTTTCTTCTTGATCTTCTTTTCACACGTTAGATATTCTATTTTTTTTCTCTAGTTTTTTTTCTTTTCTTCTTTGAATAAAATAACACATCGATTGAATCAATAGAGTGCGATTACTAGTTTCGTTGTTATTTAAAAAGAACACCAAAAAAAAATATATAATTATGTCGAAAAAAAAAAGGAAAAAATTATTTATGATTGACCATTTGCATGTGATTCGAGTTGTTGAATACGTTGATTAGCTTCACGAAGTGCGATGTCTAATGAAAGTTTTTCTTCTTGTAAATTAGCAGCTCGAGCTTCGGTTTCACTGAAAAGAAAAAAAGAAAAGAAAAGAAGACTTCGAATATTGAAAGTTTTCTTTCAGAATTACGCTAATTGTTGTTGTAATTGAGCAATAGTTCGTAGGGCATCGAACCCGATTTTAGCTGATTTTCCCGACATGGAACTCGCGCCATCATCATCTTGAGATCGACGACCTAATTGGCGTCGTTCAGTCAATCCACCTCGACTAATTGCTTCGAAAGAAACACCTTCACCTGCCATTGTTTCGTCATCATCCTATGATGCAAAAAGACTCCATGATAAGATTGAATTTGATTTGAATTCGTACTTTTTGTCGTTCGGACGACATGTCCGGCCAATCGACTTGTTCCGGTCGAGTTTTCGGTACTTCACGTTTCGGTGGAGCTGTATCGACAAAACTTTCGTCACCTGTTAATTCCGAAAGGATTACTTTCGATGCATAAATCCAATCGTTACATTCATCCTAAATATCAACATAGATTATACTTCCACTCAACTATAAAAACACAACAACAACAATATCGAGAGCTCATGCACATGAACAACAAGAAGAACAAAAAATAATACCTGAACAAGTAACTGTAAAACAAAAGTCGAGTTGTTTTTTTTTGTTCTCAAATTGATGAAGTTTTTTTTCTTCTTCGTTTTGACTTACTTGCATTCGTTTGAGATCGAGAACTTCTTTTTCAGCATCACTTTCTTGATGCATTTGCTTCGTAAACATTTCCTCAGCTGTCAATGCTGCACAACATTTGACAATAAATTTCGTCGATGAATTCATTTGTTCGCAGAGAACTTTCTGTTTTTTAATTAAATTTTCAATCGGAGTTCGACTGGCTTCGAGATGATTACGAGCTTCATGCGATAAACGAGTTTGATTCGGTGCTAAACCAATAAGAATCTCAATTAACCAATGAACCATATCCGAATCAAGTTGTAAAGTCTTTAGAAATTTAACAAAAACAAAATAAATAAACGAAAGATTCAATTGTAAAATTTCTTTTTACTTCATCCGAGATTCGTCCATTATGACTTTCGACATAATGTCGAAGTGCAACAAGACCTTTATTCGCTTGTTGTAAAACACTAAAATCAGAGTGATAAATATTTTTGTTTTGTCTCTCTCTCTCTTCAATTTACATTGGTTTCGCGTCTTTCTTCTTCGTATCCGTTGGTAGATCATCACTATCTTTCGTTGGTTTGCTTACACATCCGATTGCTTTATGAATAGCTTCTATCCATTCATCCATTTGAGCGTAAAATGTTAACCAGTCACTTTCAGTTAGTTTTCCACCACTGTATGCATAGGTATTCAATTTGCTATTCCATGTTTCGAGAACATTGCTAAAGAAAATGATTGTTTGAGCAAGACCATTTTCACCTGTCATTCGAATTCGATATTGTAAATGCAAAAGATAAATGCTCTATAAAGAAGAAAATTTCAAGAATAATAATAATATCGATTTTGTTTTTACATCAAATAAATCTTTTAATGATTGTTGCTCAGCTTGATCGCCACTGTTCGTAGCCGGATGACGACTTAACAATCGTTCGGTCATGTCAATCCATTTTTTAAGATTTCGATCGGCTTTTTTCATTCGTTCTTCATTGATTAACACTGTATCACCGCCGAATTTTTCTACTTCACGTGTACATGATTCTTCCCAAAGTTTTGTCGAACTTAAATATTCAATAGCTCGTTTAATATCAGGCACGAGAATTAATTTCCCATCGATATCTCTATTTCAAAAGACAAAATTATAAACATTTGCATTGAAATTTCGTCTTTATCTTACAAATGTATTTGTCGAAATGTACTTTTCAATGTTTCAATTGATTTAATTAGCCGATTGAGATTTTTAACTGTTTCTAATTCTCGTTGTTCTTGTTCGCGATCGAATGTTTCAATAATTTCTCGCCAGCTATTTGCTGATTTTTGTACATCAGTTAAATCAATTGTATCTTTATCCATGAGATAAATCGAAAAATGACTGGCTAATGTATACCATGTTTGTTCGGCAAGACTCAATCGTTTCGAAGTTGCTAATTTATGTTCGACAATAACCTTTAGATGATATTGTTTTATCTTGACTTAGGAACAAAAGCAACAACTGTACTTTAAGTGCAATTGTATGTGCCGCCTGACGCCATAATTCCTTTTCGGAAACAATTGTATTTATTTGTTTTTCTAATCGTTTACGTTGAAGATCATATAATTCATGATATTCAGTAAGAAGTGACGCATTTTTTTGCGATTCACTTAGAGCTGTTCGAAGCTAATCGATAGAGAAAAGAAAAAGTGATGATATCATCGTGTTTTTTGTTTTCGTGTCCTACATCTCGTTGTGCAGTTTCAGCTTCTTCTGTTACACGTCGATCATGTTCACGTACATCTTCCAATTCGCTACAAGCCAAACAAAAAGAACAAATCATTATTATGAAATAAATTAATTATGTTTACATGTAACAAGTCAAAGAGAACAAGAAGAATTCTTTGCTTTCGAAACAGATGGACATGAGTAAATAAACTGAATACATAAGGCAAGTGATTATCTTCTCCTAATCGATATATATATAGAGACGAGACCATATGAGTATTATTGTCATTTTCTTTTCTAATAATTTATCCTAATGTCGACTACTACAACATCATCCTCTCATTTGATTATTAAACCAAAACCTATTCGATGTAATCCATTGTCTCTTCAAGGTATGCGAATTCAGTTTTTGTTTTTTCTAGTCTTATATTGAATTTTTCTTTATTTAAAGTTGATCTATCAGCTTGTGATTATGCGACACTACTTCGTGCAGCTAAAGTTTCCAATTCGACTAAAACTGAACATTCACCTGTAGAAATAGCCTCAGATAAAAAACGTACACGTATTCTATTTACATCTTGGCAAGTTGCTGAACTAGAACGATTATTTGCCGAACAAAAATATGTTTCAGCACAAGAACGTTCAGCTATATCGATGCGTATAGGTCTCTCGCCGACACAGATTAAAATCTGGTTTCAAAATCGTCGGTACAAATCAAAGAAAACAACAACACTCTATTTACGTACAGCATAAGTGTGCCAACCGTCGATTTAAATTGAATTAATTGTTCAGCTAAACGACGATCGAGTGCACGTTGCGCAATTAATTCTTCGTGTAAACTGAAAATGATCTTTTTTTTCTTTGTCTGTCTTTTAATAAAAATGAATTTGTTTCAAAACCTTTTTATTTGTCGAGGTACACGCGATAGAAGAGACGAGTAACGTTCACGTAAACGACTAAGTAATTCTCCACGTTCTTTACATTCGACTGTAACCTTGGTAATTTATTTTGAAATCGAAATTAAAAACAAAGAGAGATGTTAAACAAACTTGTCGAATGATTTCATGGAAAATAATATTATAAATATTTTGTTCTTCTTTGATTAATTCCAGTAAATTTTGAAGCTAAAAACACAAAATCAAATCGAATTCATCAAAAACAAAAACTTCATTCTACTTGAGTTTGTCCACGTAGATCAATGTCTTCGATTGTCAAGCGTTCTAAAAGCGCGTCCATTGTATGTCGTAATTTCAATACTTGAGCACGACCAACGGGTTTTCTAAATAATTTCACAATTGGTAATTAAATTTTTGTGGTTTGTTCTTCGGGTTCTTACAAAGAAGGAAAAACTGTCATATGATTGAGATGTTCTTCGGTGATGGTCGTATGTTTACTATTGAAATCAATGATAGACAAACGATGATTCGACATGAAAACAAACGTCAGACATACTCATCGCGAACATCAATCGGTGCAACACCGACATTTTTAATCAAACGAAATTCTTGTGGAATAATCGTTTCAGGCAAAACAATGTCCTAGAAACAATCGAAAATAAAGAAAAAGAGAAACAGACATTCCTAAAAAAACGAACAGGTTCTTGTTGTAATTCAGGTGGAATCGTCGCACGTATGACACTTTTATCAGTTGTTCGTTGTGGAAGTGCTGATTGTTTTTGTTGTTCTTGAATCATAAGAGCAGTTGTAGCTTCGCATAGAAATGATATATCACTGAATGATACGATATCGAAGATTGATTGAACAGTCAATTCATGTAAAATATAACTTACTGTCCGGCACCGCAAGTACACGGATTTTGTTCGAGTAAATAACGATATTTTTCTCGTTGTCGAGGATAATGCCAGGCATTGTCCGGTCGACGAGAAGATCCCTTTAGAAATACGAAAAACGAGTCACACATAAAATAAAATTCTTCATTCGAATTTTACTGGTTGCACAGGTCGTAGGATTTTATTTGCATTTGCTACACTTGGCGGTCCTAGATACTCGGCTGGTAAGGCTGTTTGTCGTAAGGCAAGCATTAATTCTTGTGGAAGAAAATCATTATCTCCTCGACCTGCAGCTGGTCGTTGTGATTGTCCTAAAATGAGATCATCTTATTTTTGGAAAATCAACACATTTCAACAACCTCGCAGCTGCGGTAAAACACAAGCTTGATTTCCATTATTTTCATGTTGTTGAATTTCGACGATGCTCATGATTATTGATTAATATTCAAAGACACCATTGAATTTTTATTAATATTTATTTGTTCTCATTGCTAGTGAATCGATCATGACGATAACCTCTATTAAAAAACGGTTTTTCTTCTTCGTGCTAATAGAATCTAGCGCCGTTTGACTTCATTGGTCGATTGAGTTTATTCATTTAATCTTTTATATTCTCGTCTTCTTCTTCTTCTTTTTTTACTATTAGTAAAATTTTCTAACATGGCTCGTCGATATGATACACGTGCAACGATTTTCTCTCCCGAAGGTCGTTTATATCAAGTTGAATATGCTTTAGAAGCTATTTCTCATGCTGGTGCATCGTTAGGTATTCTTGCTGAAAATGGTGTTATTCTTGCCGGTGAAAAACGTAACGTCAGTCCATTACTTGACGATGTTAAATATTCCGAAAAAATCTATAAGATTCATGATGATCTTTGCTGTTCAGTTTCTGGTATAACCAGTGACGCTAATGTTCTCATCAATGAATTACGTTTGATTGCTCAACGGTAGATAATAAACTCAAAAGTTCTTGGTTTTTTTATCAAATCTTTGTTTTTAGTTATCTATTAAAATATCAAGAACCAGCACCCATCGAATATATTGTTTCTCATTTGTGTAATATTAAACAATCCTATACACAATTCGGTGGTAAACGTCCATTTGGCGTTTCGTTTCTTTACATGGGCTGGGATAAACATTATGGTTATCAATTATATCAATCCGATCCAAGTGGCAACTATGGCGGCTGGAAAGCAACATGCGTTGGTCATAATTCTCAAACGGCGATTTCAATTCTTAAACAAGAATATAAAATTGGTGAAACACAATTGAATGATGCTCTACGTTTAGCCGTACGAGTTTTTAGTAAAACATTGGATACAACAAAATTATCGGCCGATAAAATTGAAATAGCTGTTTTACAACATAACGATCAAACAAATGAAACAACAATTCGTTTGTTAAAAGATGATGAATTAAATGTATTGATTAAGCAATATGAAGATGAACAAAATAAATTAGAAGCCGAAAGACAAAAACAACAAACCGGCGATAAAAAATAGGAAAAACCACCACAACAAATCAATAAATTTATTCTAGAACATTCAATCTTCCTTCTTCTTCTTCTTCTTCTTGATTGTTATCATTTTTTTATTGAGAATATAAAAAAAAAGATATTTTTATTTCACTGTAATATCTATTGCATTGAAATAGATTTATTCATTTAAAAAAAAACAACAGCAACAACATACATGAATTTATCAATATTTATGAGTAAATTATTCACAGGAAAAAAAAGAAAAGAAAAGAAATTCATTTATATCGATTCGACAATCTCGATCGATGATGATTTGTATTCGACGATTTCTTAATAAACCAATTGATATGTCGTTCATAGAAATCAATTAAAAGATCGGGTACTAATTCTTTAGCTTTTTCATTGGAAATAAAAAATAATTTCTTTGGACAGTGTGTACATTTCAGAAGAAATTCAAGTTGTTGAGATGACGAACGTGAACGTGTAATCGATACGATACGTTCAGGTTCGAGGGATAGATAATCAATTGAATGATGAGATGAATCGGATTGGCATTTTTTTTCATTGATTATCGATGATAATTTATTATCTGTATGTTCAATTTGATTGACTATTTGCGAGAGAAGTAATTGACAATCTGTTTCCTTGAAAAAAGTCAAATTTCAAACACATATTAACTTTATTTATTAATATTTTGAATATTCAACTTACAATATTTACATTTTTTTCGTAGAGATCAATTAGATCTTTACAAAAAACATTTTCTTCCGGTTCCCATGTTGAATCAATTTCATCGTAACCAAACCATTTCAAATAATATTCGATTTCACCATTATCTAAGATTCGTTTATTGAGAATTTTCTCTACCACATAGATATCTTCATCCATCTAAAAGACATCATTTTTTTTTAATATTAATTGAGAAAAGAAAACAAAGCAAAGTTGTATATTTAGAAAAAAAAAAGAAACAAACGAACGAATAAATAAATACATTAGTAAATTTAATGTTTATGACCCATGGAAAGAATTATTGGAAAACAACAGCCAATGATTAAAATAAGTAATTCAATTGTACGAAATTGACGATTTTCATAATGAGATTGAACTTCGGGTAGAACATGAACTGTAGCAACGAAAAGAAATGTACCCGCACTGAATAACATTGCTAAACCAGTTGAATCAACCGAATACGTATCATTTACTCTCTATAGACAGACAAAATTTTCACTTTCATGATGAAAAATTATCAAATCAACATACACTTTTAAGTAAAACATAGGTAAATATCGCCATGAGAGGTGCAGCTAGAGAAAATATGAGCAGATGACGTCGAATACGTTTTCGATCGATTCCATCAGACATTAAAAATGAGACAAGACCGAATGCAGCTGGTGCCTAGAGCAAAATAATTTTTCTCTACTCATTTTTTATTCAATCAAAAACGACGACTGATTACTTTATGAAGCATAATTGCCATGAAAACAATTAATTCAACGTTGAATCGACTTGTTGCCGATGCAGCACCGAGAGCAATACCATCGGCAGCAGCATGAACAACAAGACCTAATGTTGCTGTCCAAGTTGCTTTCGATTTCGATGAATTCGGCGAATCTAACACTGGAAAAAACGAAAATCGTTTGAAAATGAAAATGAAAAATCATCTTCTACTCGAATTTCCATGATGATGAATGATTCTCGAACCACAATTATCAACAATTAACATAAAAACAAAGCCAAGAACTAACGTAATACCAATAGCTGAATGTGTTGTATCGGTATGTTTATGATCGGGATGAGCTCCTAATTCTCTCGGATGATCAGCTGTATGTTGATGAACAGGCGGTAGAACTTCATGATCATGTTTGTCATGTTTATCTTCGTGATTGATTTGATTCAAATGTCGACCGACAACTTTGGCATCGGCTTGAAATTCATGTTGAGTTCGCATTTGATTTGTTTCTAATTCGCTCATATAAAGTGCGTGAACACCTTCAGGTACAATCACAGCTAATGCTGTGCCGACGAGAAGACCAGCGCCAAGGACAGTTACATAACGCATTTTTGTCTAAGGAAAATACTTTCGAAATACAAGAAAAAGAAAAAAAATGTGTGACAATCACCAACTTCGGAAAGTGTGAATGCAAGTGGAACAAGACCGGATAGATAAGAGCCGAGAAACATGGCTAAACTAAACATACTGAGCATAAACGATTCCGACATGTCGTCAAATCGAAATCGAACAAAAGGAATAAGAACAATAATAAGAGTTGTAAAAACAATAAAAGGTTCAAATTGAGTTTTAATTTTGATCGAAAGAAAATAATTTATCGAAAAACATTATTATTGTTGTGTTTGATCGATTGATCGAATGATAAACGAATTTGATTAGAAGACTTTAGACAACCATTCATTCATTCAGGAAAGAAATGTGATGCGATTGTCAGTTATAACTTTATATAGGTAGTAAGCAGATAGATGGCGTTGATTTTTATTATTATTAGATATTTATTTTCTTCAATTTATTCAGTAGATACGATCTAGAAATCAAAAAACAATTATGAAAATTTATTATTCGAAAAAACAACGAATAGTTTGTCAAAATCAGCTGACATCTATTGAAGAAGAAAAAAGTTTAGTTTTATAGTAGATCATCCTCATCAATAATTTGATAATCAATTGATGTTATCGAATTTGAACGTGACACATTGGGCATTTGTTGAGGAAGTAACAATGAATTTGAATCTGCTATTTGTGTTCCCAGTGAACCTGAAAGAACATCATCATCGTCGTCATCGTCATTAGTAATTTTGTCTTCATCTGACATTCGTCGTAGAACAAACCATAAACATCTGTAAATGAATCGAATCGAAACAAAAAAAAGATAAAATTGCTTTTTATTTGTGTCTTACATATTTGATATTAACGGTATGAATGCAAGTGCAGCTGCTAATAGAAATGTAAAATTTTTATAATTTACAACCGTTCGAGCGTAAATCCAATTAAAAATGCAATAGCCAAGTACTTTCATAATTGTATTGATTTCAGTCACTAATGTAAATGCATTCGTTCGTTCATAGGGTTCTAACCATTTCGATATCATTGACATGGTTAATAGATGTTGATAACCACCAAACGAACAAAGAATCAAACCAACGTACATTTGCCAAGTATATTGAGCAAATGCTGTCCATAACGAAGCAAGAATGAAGAATACATGACTAAGAATACAAATCATTGTATCACTAGCACCTAATCGAGTTAAAATTTTCATTCCCAACATGCTCAATGCTCCGAAACAGATGAGAGCTGCTGCTGAATAATTACCGATTTGTTTCGATGACCAACAAAATGGTGCATTGAGAAGATACAAAAGTAGAACGATAAATGCTGTATAAATAAATGAATAGGATGCATAAGCAAGAAGAGTTAATAGAAGAGCAAGAGATTTCTTTTGTGAACGATGTTTAAAACTGAATACGGTACAAATATCGAAACAATTCGATGTCGAATGTTTGTTAAGCCTGTTGGATGCTGATGGTAATGTTCGATGTCGATCGGATTTAAAAAAGAAAACGACAATAAAAATCGACATGATCTGTAGGATCAACGCTGTCCAATAGAGATCATTGAAACCTTGCCATGCAATATAATAACCGATAGCAAATGTTCCAATTGCTGATACAATCATTGAAATAGCACCGAACAGAACAAAATGAGTTGAACGTTCATGTTCATGTGTATTTTCTGTAATAAATAGATTTAAAACGAAATCTAGAATAGAAAATTTATAAAAAAAAACAAAACAAAATAAAGATCTATTATTCAATTTCGATTTACTTCGAACATTATCCGAACCAGATAATCCAACAAGAAATGCGGCTATATACCACCAATATTCCGGTAGATTACTATAGATAATTGTTAACCAAATAATAAGTTGAATGGTTGTGCCGATCATAGGTAAGAGAAGAACGAATCGTCGACCTAATTTCGGCGTATAATATCCGAGAATATAGGTCATAACAATAATCGGAATACAACTCCAAAAATTCGTCCAAAAGAACAGATCAGCCGATTTTTGTTGTGCCCATGCTTGAGCCGTACTATCAAGTGATAGACTCGTTTTCAGACATTTGTCCGATAGGTTTTTTTGCGTACTATGAAAATGAATCACTGTCGTATTCGAATAATACGGATAGAGTTGTAAATAATACGAATAAATATATTGTCCAAGTGTAAATATAATACAAGTACTGAGCGTTTGAAGACTGAGTACGGTCGCGATGGTATAACTACTAACAACGGTCATAGTCGCTCGGAGAGATAAACATAAAATCGCCAATGAATCAACGCTTTGTTGTTTTTTTTTTCGTGTCGAATAGACGATTCGAGATCAATCATGCATGTCGACAGAAGAAAAATAAGATTAGTCACGTATTTTTTTCTCGTTCAGTAAAAATTTATTTTTAAAAAAACAAAACTTAAACAATTAACATTTCATCGTTTGATTTATTCTCCTCATCAACACAAATGATTTCATCATCATCATCATGTAGCACTGGTTGATTTGCAGGATCGATCTCAGATTCATTATCAAGTGGCAATTGATCATCTTTGATGTGTCGTCGAATAATAAGTAAAATTCTATTCGAAAGAAAACAAAACAGATATTTTCAAATTAAATCTACGTATAATCCATTCACTTACATATTTAACAGAAATGAAATCGTACTTAAACCAGCAGCGAGGAGTAAGAGAAAATTTCGAGATTTACTAACAGTTTTCGAATAGATCCAATTAAAAATCGAATCACCAAATGTTGTTATAATCGTATTAATTTCAGTGACAAGAGTAAATGCATGATTTCGTTCGTGAACTTTCAACCATTTCGATAACATCGGAAATGTTAACGAATTTTGATAGTCAGCATACGGACTAATCAATAATCCGGCATATAATTGCCAACTATACATACCATGACAAATATCAAATTGGAACTAATTTTGAAATATGCATGCCAAATTTTGAAAAAATTTCAATTTTAAAATTTATCCAATTTTGGAGTGATGAAGGAAAATTTTCTAAAATTCCCAAGCATATGTTAAAATTCATTGCTGAAATTATTTCTAGTAATGTTTCTATCTTCATTATTTAACATTTGGCAGAAATCAGAAATCAGAAATTTACTTTTGGTTAAGAGTATTCATTAGAAATGGAGAACCAGAAATCAGAAATCAGAAATTTACTTTTGGTTAAGAGTATTCATTAGAAATGGAGAACCAGAAATCAGAAATCAGAAATTTACTTTTGGTTAAGAGTATTCATTCGAAATGGAGAACCAGAAATCAGAAATTTACCATTAGTTAGCAATATTCATTAGAAACGAAAGAGTAGTAATCAAACGTGAATGCATAGTTAGTAATTATGATATACTTACTTTGAACAAACGAAACGAAGATAAAACAAAAAAATTATCGATAAAAAATCTTTATTATGAAAATCTTCAAACATTTTGATCATATGGGCTGATACCAGTGGTTTTACAATTTTTTAAATGAAAAAGCACAGTAAAAAAGATAGTCGATTTTGGATAATGATATCCTTTGAATGAATTCTTAAATTGTGACAAATATGAGAACATTTGTTCTGCTACCTGAGTATTAATGGAGCTATAGATATCATTATGGGAGAAATGGTCTGGTTTCATCACTGTTTTACACATTGCTCTTGTATGATTTTTCACATGAAAACGATCAATTGCCATTGTTAATGATGTGAGAAATTGTGTAAAAGCAGTGGCTTTTAAGCTATCTGAAGTAAAATGTTTGTTGATAAACAATTTCAATGTGCATGCACAATCATAACACATTGCTCCAGGCAGTTGGCCGTATCGAAGTATAGTCAATATGTGATGAAGAATTCGGCGCACTATTTTTTGTTAAAAAATAATTTTAGAGTATTAAAAGTAAAATTATATTCATCTTTCACTTACTTCCTTCTGAACAAGGCTGCTCCGTAAAGCCAACTATAACGCTACAGCTTAAAAATGTTGCGAGAAACCCGTAACTGCTGATTTTGCATTTATTGTTGATACCGGAACGAAACACATTACATAATCTGTTATCATATTGACCATCTTTGTCTATATATTCTGCCAAAGCCAACTTATCTAATCTTTCTTCTTTACTTTCTGCTGTTTCTTTTGGTAAAGTTACTAAATTATTTTTCGATTTCGATATTGCTGGCTGATGATAAGCACAGAAACGATTATCAACATTGGCACCTATGATCAAAAGCACAAATCAAAAGAGGGAGAAAACTCCAGTAGTTAAAAATGCATGAATATAAAATCATTCATAATAAAAGCAACTGAGAACCTGAGAAACCAAGCATTCAATACGATTCAACAATTACAACAATCCGAACATTCAATGCAACTCAACAATCGAAACAATCGAAACAATCCGAACATCAAATGTAACTCAACAATCGAAACAATCCAAGCATTCAATGGAACTCAACAATCACAACAATCCGAACATCAAATGCAACTCAACAATTACAACAATCCGAACATTCAATACGATTCAACAATCGAAACAATCCGAGCATCAAATGCAACTCAACAATCACAACAATCTGAGAAATCGAAAGAAACTCAATAATAAAAGAAATTTTATCTTTTTTTCGTGTTAAAAATATACCTTTTCTTAACGGAGAAAATAAGCAACCGACTTGGACTGGTCCTAATTCAGGTATTGTTGAATCGAAAACGTTCTTGAATTGACAGATTAATCTACTGGCTTTCTGGTGACCATCGACTATAAATACTTTTGAGCATGTGTCAGGGTCGCATCTTTTGGTAAAACGTTGATGATTTGTCCAAAATCCGACAAAATGCTTGTACAAATCGTCTTTGATAGTCAAAAAATATGGACTGCATTCATCGACATCTCGAACTGACATTGGTATTTCGATTATTTTATTATTTGTGGTCATAAATAAAAACTTAACAACATTAACTAACAGCCACACCATTTGAAAGTATCTGTCATTTAAAACAACACTTAAAAAACATAAGAGTGAGCAAGTTCTGCTTCTTCGAAGTGAATATGAGGCATCTCACTTTGAATTGCTTTCTGTAGTAGAAAATAAATAGGATCGTTTTTGTTTGTTTATCATTTCTATTTTCGAATTGTAGGCATTTGTATATCCTTCAAATGATACATTATTTTGCAATAGGTGTTGCTCGAAATCAACTAGCAGATCTTGTTCAAATATTTGATTGCCGTTTAAATAAATAAATCGATCATTTTTGATTGAGTCATTTGTGATGAATTTGACTCCTTTATGTATGTAAAAATTAGGAAAATACTCCATATCACACGTTTTGCAAAAACAAGTAGCTATTACTAAGAACAAAAACAACATTTTTTAGGGTTTTGAGCAAATGCATCATGACTTACATGCTTTATAGTTTCTTGTCAATGACATAACTGTCTTCGGTCGGTGTTTATAGCTTTCTTTCAACATGGTCTCACACTGAATACATTTCGTAGTAAAAGGATGTAAGTAGAGTTCATGTACATTAACTGATTCGGCAATATTATGTGCCTGGTATTTTTCAATCATTTCTTTCACTGAATGTTGTTGAAACATTCGTGTAAATGTTGGCTGCATTGAAATGAAATCAATCATACTTTTAATTGTATGAGTTTCATATGATTTGTTAAAATATAAATTGATGATATTCGTCACATGACGATGCTTGTCTGGAACTTCTTCGGGGAAAAATTTGTTCAAATTGATCACACAGATAATTTCTTCCAGTTGCATCGTACGCAATATCAATATTAAACTATGTTCTTCGTCTGTAACTTCAACGAAAGAACGTGTTGATGAAGAAGAAATATTTGCATTCATCTCAAATGATTATCTATAAATGCAAAGGAAACATTTTTAAACAAAAATTTATAATGAAACATTTCTGTGTAAAATACTGAAAATAAGAACGGTTGAATCATGATAATGATAACGTATATAAACAAATGAAACTCAAACAGAAATTTTATGGATAAATGAATTGTTTATATTTGTAGTAACAAACGAATTAAGATAGTTTTTTGCACCGTCGTGCCCGTGAATATAATTGATTTTCATAGTTATCATGCAACGCTGCCTTACGTTTAGGTCTTGTAGTTGCAGATGTAGTTTCTGTTTCTTTAATCTGTTGTGACATCGTTTTTCGAATATCGTCTCTTGTGTCAGTTGTATTAGGCATTGGTGGTTGAGTAAACAAAACTTCTGGTGCATTATCGACATCAACTTGTGTCATTGTATCTGCATTTACTGGTCCATATCGTTGAACGTTCCACCGGATGTGCTTGACGTAGAAGAAATTCGAATTAAATATTTCGACTAATTCATTCGATATTGTCCAATTGTTAGTAGTAAAAATGGTTTCTTCTTGTTGAGGATAGAATTTTTCTAGATATTTATCATAACTCATATTTGCCTAAAATTAAGTTAATTGATATCCGTAAAGAACTACTCAAAAATCAAAGATAAATCACCTTCTCTTGTAATGCCTGAATAAACATAAATAGTGATGCTTGTGAATCTGATTCAGGACCTTTCCTGTTAAATAGAATACAGAGATGATTTTGTTCGGTAAACAATTTCTATTAAAGAAGAATTACTTCAAACATCCGTATCGTAGCGAACGTTTAGAAACACGTTTGCTTCCTACTTTTGCTCGACTTGGTTCAACCCAAAAATTGTTTCCCTCAAGCAGAAGATTCGCTGCTACCAAACGTTTTACAGCTTCATCACGAACTTCAATTTTATTACAAATTTTCGTTAGATCAGTTTTGGCGAAAACGGCGGATCTATTCTCCATGATATTGTGCATTATATTTTTTACTGCTTGTTCAATATCCTTGTTACATACATTTGCTACTAAATAAAAATCATTAAAATAAAAACTAACGAGTCATCAAGTTCAAAAGTGCCTTGTCCTGTTGATTCTCTCCGTGTTGTACTAGAATGTGTTGCATCAAGATTATCATTGACTGGTTCATCTTGACTTCCATTATTAACCGTATGCAGCGAAATGTTGGTTATATTTTTCAATGGAAGTTCTCTTTCATCTGTAGATCTTTCTAAAAATAGAGATACATGAAATGAGATCGCCATTGAAAGAACACATACCAATAATACTCTCTCTACGTGTCATATCACTGTTTTCGTTCACAAGATGATCTATTCTTTCAGTTTCCTTTTCTATTACATCACGTGAACGTTCATTATCAAGTGCTGATATTGTAGGTTGATTAAACTGTCCCAAGCCATCCGTTGTTTGTTTTCTTGAATTATCTGTCTTCGGTTGATTAAACTGTTCCAAGCCATCCGTTGTTTGTTTTCTTGAATTATCTGTCTTCGGTTGATTAAACTCTGTCAAGCTGTCAGTTGTTTGTTTTCTTGAATTGTCTGTTTTCGGCTGATTTTGTAATTGGTTTTGTCGACTTCGTAACATTATATTTTCAATTTCATTGTATTGATGAGAAAACACATTAGTATCTGTGACATAAAAAGTTCCATCTTCATTCTCTTGAATCGAACGATTTTGAACATGCTGTTGTATTACAACTTGCAACTGATCTTTGTACTTCACGTACTGTGATACAAAAGAAACATTGGACTGGAATATTCCAATAGTCAACGTTGAGAGTTTATTATTCGACGGAATTGAAGATTTTTCAAATACTAAAGCATATTCATTAATCTGAATCCCATGTTTTGCTAAGTTCTGTTTTATTAATTCTGCCATAGGATCGTTAATTATTGGTGGTGGCACTTTCAAATAAGATTTAACACCTCTACCACGTGAATCAACTAAAAAATAGTTGAACTTTAACAGTCCATCATCGACTAATTCTTGCAATACTTGTTCGCCTAATACTGGTCTGTTTTTCAGAATACCTCTAAAAAATAGTTTACCAAACAAATTCATTTAATAGCTCAGCCACTACTATTTG
>Ga0209952_1001544_pt1 | contig 19077 bp, 20 predicted proteins | sample ThiBiot_750_biof_2_FD_183951 | JGI IMG/M metagenome (GOLD analysis project Ga0209952, IMG submission 183951) | Wastewater bioreactor microbial communities from Cape Town, South Africa - Thiocy_cont_750_biof (SPAdes) | ecosystem: Engineered > Bioreactor > Thiocyanate-remediating >...
TGTCCGATGGAAATGTGTACGGTTGTAACGATGAGGCTGACGGCGATGGATCGTATGAATCGCAATGAAATGAGTAATGTTGTTTGGTGCCATTACGTTCGATGAGATTTCCACTTGATGCTGCACTTGTCGACGTGATTAAATTCGTCTGTTGAGGAAGTCGTATCGATGAGTAAAGATCGTTCAATGACGGTCGTGATGATGCCGAGGGATTGCCACCGAGTGCCGAAGTGAAACCAGCAGCTAGTGCGGCTAGATTTTCAGGCATGAAGGCGCCGTAAGCTCCGAATGGTCCCGTAGCTGAAAATAGAGATTCGACTGGTTTTTATTAAAGAGATAAAAGGACACATACGAGGTAGTTTAGGTGAGGAATGTCGAACGGCGTTTTTCGATGTGGATTTACCACTTGATGATGAATTGTTCGTTCCAGTTGTTGTAATCGGTGCTGAACCACTTTTTTCACTACCCTAGAAAATCGAAATGTCAAAGCTTTGATTGTCGAATTTCTTTTGAATTTACTTTTTGAGACGGTGTACTTCGTGCTGAACCATTATCACTATGTGGACTTTGACTATTTCTTGAATGTAGTTTTGATGAATCGCCATTTTCATGCGGCGAACGAGATCCATTCGTCAATGGTTTATCATTCTAGAAAACATCGTGTTCATTGATTTTCCAAAAAAAACAAAACATTCGTCTCACCTCGTTTGTATCATCAACAACTAATTCTCCGTCGCTTTTTTCGCCATCACTCTCCTAGAACAGAACATCTTGCCAAATCATCCGCTGCAAATCTTCATCTACCTCATCGCGTTTCGTCTTTTTCGATTCCAACGGTGATCGACTACGTCCACGATATTTCTCGCTCGAATGATGAGGCGAACTTGCACTTCGCTACAAGTACAAAAATTTCGATGTAAATAGAAAAACAAAACTAGTCAATTCGTACTTTATGTGATGATGATGATGCTGCCGCTGCCGCTGCTGCTGCACGTTCGAGATTATCTTTTTCATCTTTGAGAAAAGCTTGTTGAGCAGCTGCAGCAACGCCTTGTAAAGCGAGAAGACCTGGTGGAAGTCCGCCGGCGCCTGGTAAACCGAATGGTGATGCACCGAAATGCGGTGCTTGACCGTGACCATGAGGAAAAGCAACGCCTTGTGCGTGCATTTGTTGCTAAATGAAAAGAAAACAACAAAAATATTGTTTGAATTCGAATTTCTATCGAATACGAACGCCGATAATTGCGTTTAATTCAGCAACAGTGACTTGTTTGGCACGTTCAAGTGTTGCTGCCACTTGATTTTGTTGCTAAAAAATAATAAGAATTCGAATTGAATTCGAATTTTTGCGTTTTGTTTTCCTACTTCTTGAGATAAACACGGAAGAATTTGATGGCAAATAGCTAAATAACGTTTAGCTAATTCCGATTGTCGATGCATTTCAACATTAAGTCCATAGGACATTTCATAATACTACAAAAATCAAATGAATTTCAAAAATCTATTCATTCGAATTCGTCTTACCATCACATATTGTCGATGAACTTCAAGTTTTTCTTGTGCTAATTTTTCACAATCAAATTTCAAACTAAGAATCGAACAAATTTGCATACGCGAATCGCCTGTTGTTTTTTTTATTCTTATTATTTACCTTTGACACTGTTGTTGCAGTAAACTAAATTCTTTTTTAATACGATCGCAATATTCAATAACACTAAAATCCACCTTTAAAACAGAACAAGATAGAAAAACAAATGAATGAATTCGAATTCGTTCGAGATTTTTACCTGCGGGCCACTCCGTCCGGGAAACATGTTTGCTGACGGTTTGTCTTGACCGGCGGTATTCAACAGAGCGGAACCGGTGCCGCTCGAATGTTTCTTTTTCTTTTTACTACTGTGTGAATTTAGTAGATGATCGTCGTGTTGTTTAGGTGAATGATGTAAATTGCTACTAGTAAGTTTGAGATTCGTATGTGAATGAATTTTGATGAATTTAACTATTCACTTGTGCACAATGGCGATGTTGAATAAACATCAGAAAAAAAAAAGAAAAAAGAAAGAATAATATAATGTCAACATGAACGAAAAGAAAAATCGGTTTTTTTTTCTCTTTTGCCTTTCGAATGTTTTGATTTGTTTTGCTTCTTTTTTTTCTTTCCTCGATTTTTTAAATAAATAAGAATTGAAGAAAATCTCTCTCTCTCAACTCAAGATGACGATGTTGATGATGGTCAAAATTATGAAATAAAACAAAAGGATGTCAGAATAACGAACATGTTTCTAATCATTTTCTATTAGACGACGAGAGAACGCACTAGTGCGCGTCACATCGGAAAGAAGAAGAAGAAAAAAAAACGCTCGACGAGAATCGACGACGAGATGAAGAAGGGAGGAAAATAATCGTCGTCATTGTCGTGACCTGACGTGCCCGCGTCTTCATGTCGGCTGATGTTGCTGTGGCTGCTGCTGCTGCTGACTGCTAGCGAGTGATAAGGTTACATATATATACAGGAAAAGAAAAACACACTAGACGACGTCGACGGCGTGTAAAGCAAATGCGTATTATTCTCTTCACCCAACTACAAGTGTCCAATTTACACACACACACACATATATATATATATATATACACGATCTGGATAGAGAGAAAAGATACTTAATTAATCGCGATCGATAGAAGAAGAAAAAGACAAAAGGCCACACTACGATGTACTATCATCATTCAAATATAGGAGAATGAAAAAAAAATGAGAAAAAAGATCAAAAGTTGTCGTTCATGATGCACATTTATATATATATACCCAGAGGACAACAATACACATCAGATACGAGCGCGTGCTTATTAGAAATAATTGTATATACATATAGATATATATATATATTGGCGAGAAAAAAAGACCGATTAGCATTCCAGAAAGTGTGTATGCGAGAGAACACGATCGAAAGAAAAAGTAATACGAACAAGAAATTGGAGATTGACATATGGTTTTCATTAAAGGACAAGCACAATTTAATTACGTCAAAAAATATTATCTGATTAAGACACGAGGTAGAATATTTCGACTTTCGACGCTATAACAATCGCCGATTAAACTGATTACAGAGATCAAGGTGTGTAACCACTTGACAATATCGTGCAAATATTATCGAAATGTCGAGTTCCCGGTTTTTTTCTCCCTCTAATATAATATTAATAATATTATTCTGTTGTTCATCAAAAAAAAGAGAGAACTGAGAGCTAAGATTGATGAGAATAAAAGACGAAGCAGAAACATATTCATATGCTTGAATAAGAATTAATAATAATCGAGAACAAAAGTCTAAGCTCGAGAATGATGAATTTATGCGAATTATTTTGACTAGATCGCACGAATGCTCTTTGATAAGCCTATTCAGCAAACTTTTACTAGTAGAAACAAACTTTAAAAGATTCATACGAGCATATAAAAAGATATTAACTCGATTGTCGTGCTTCGTTCTTGTTTTTTATTGACTTCAATTGTCTCTACCAATCGTTTAACAAAAGAAAAACGACATGTTCACAATTCGATTCTATTATTCTGAATGTCTACATAAATATCTTCAAGTGTATATATATGTTTCGTTGCTTTATTTTGATTTAATCAAGTCAGTCAGCTCGCAAGCTTGCCGAACTTTCTCAAGTGTTACTTTCATCGCATCTCATTCGTTCGTTCTTATTCTTATACACATACACACTTCTATTCACATCAGAACGCACAAATCACTATTATTATTAAAACTCAACGCTCTTATTCTCGATCTGAAAGGCATATATATATATTGGCAAACATCAGGTGTATGCAGAGTTTCAGTTCAGAAGAAAATAAGATTAGATTTCTGTCTCTCTGACTCTCATGCTAATCAGTTAATAATCTTCGAAAAGACTTTTTCAAGCATGTCAAATATGAGATCAACATATTGATAAGAAATCAATGACATACGTTAATTAGTAAATAGAGAAAAGCGACAGATAATCGAACATTTTCGTCTTTGTTTCTTAACTCAAACTACTCAATAATGTAAATGAAAGAGAAAACAAAATAAATCTCAATGTGATGTCTTTGTCGAGCTAAAAATAAAATATACATACTATAATGACGAAGTTTTAAAGAACAAAAGAAAAAGAATAATATGTATATACATAACGTCCTCTTTTGACAAGGGAAAGAAAGAATACGCATGAAAAATATTACAAATCATCCGATTGGTTCAATTGCTAAGTGATTCATTTGAGTATTTAGCTCGTTTATGCAGCTGAAAGCTGAAATTTACTTATTAAATGTTCATATTTTACAGATAAAAATAAAATCAAACCTAATTTTCATTGATAAAGAAAACTGAATTGGAATTTTGAAATTATTTATTCTTAACCTCTACAAGGCTAAATAATACATCAATCGAAACAAAATGGTTTTTATGCGCTTCACAATAGGAAACAAACTAATTTGACAAACATATGAAAACCGTTGTATTTTATTTTCAGATGACTACAAATCAATGAATGACAAAGTATATTGATGTTTTGTTTCTTTCTCAATGTTTTGAATACTAAAGAAGAACAAAATTCGAATTGATTTCTGTTTGTTCTAGGTCACGTGCAGTGAACATTTTCCAGGGAAACAAATTCTCAATGAGCTATTTAACATCAAATTGATGAATGTGTTTTATTTTTGCTAGAAAAAAAAACCGAGTTTTTTTAGGAGGATTTAATCGCATTTTATTGTTGATTGTTGATTGTTTTGTTTTGTTTTCACAAAATATTAAAAAGATAACTAAGAATATTTTCCTAAATGAACTTTATTAATAAAAGAAAACTCGAGAATGTTCTTAATTATGAAGCAAACGGTTTTGTGTTAACACAATGAACGGATTAGAATACGGAGTTGTCGAATTGAATAGTGGGCCGTTGTTCACGTATGTTTTTTGAATGAAAACGAAAAAAAAAACGGAAATTCTGAACGAATATTTCATTTAGATTGACGAAACAATCCAAATTCGAACTGACCGATTATAAGGATGAAACAAAAAGTTTGCCGTTGTTTTATTTAGATTTTTGGCAAAATGAATAATTTTATATTAAAATGGCTTTTCAAACATAATAAGATATTTCTTTGTTGATCTATGGATTCTAACGAATTGATTTCGGTTTAGCGAAGGAGATAAGGAAGGATTTTGAAGGAAAGAAAACACACACACACGAAACGAACAGACTAATATAAAGGAAGTTCCCGGAAAGATATGATTTGAAATCATAGCACATGCGGAAATTCTATGACATCAAAACTCAGTCGGAGTTTATATTCTCTAGTTTATTTGAAATTCTGAGAGATTAATGACAAAGAACACCTATGTTGACTGTTTGTCCATTGTGATTTTCTTGTAGATATTTGCTAAAGTGCACGTCGTTTTTTTTCTTATGACCAAAGGTTTTGTTTGGGTGTAACAACAAAAGTCGTCTCGTTTCTTTCTCAATGGTCAACAAATGGCAACAACCGCAACATTGACGCCTGTGCCATCGACAGGAACAAATTCATCAACAACTACAGACACCAATTCGAAACTCAATCGAAAATCATCGGTTGATTTCGATGATTTAAATTCTTCGAATTCAACATATCGAATACCTAAAAGGTAGGTTATCGAGAACAAAACAATTATTTTTAGGCCCGATCAACAACAATCTTTCTTCGGTTGATTTCAAAATTTGTTTTATTTTTGTTTTTATTTGAATTTCTTTTTTGTATTATTGTTGTTTTGAAATTTACATTGATTTTTCTGATGAATTGTACGTGCGTGCGTGTGTGTGTGATATTTTCGAAACACTTTTAGGATGTGAATAACAATTAACATTGGATTTTCCTTCCTCCTAAAACATTCTTAAAAGCAGAGAGAGAGAGACAGAGACAGAGAGAGAGAGACAGAGACAGAGAAAGAGAGAAGATATTCGTGAGAAATAGATCGAAAAAGAATGAAATTGTTAAAACGGTAGGTTCAAAATCCGAAGAATGATATATTGACTAATTGTATTTTGAAAACTTTTGCCGGTTCGAAAAATCGATTCTTTCTGTCTGTTTGCGTGTATGTATGTGCGTACATTGTTTTCTTTTAATTTCAGGACAAATACAGCAGAAATGAATGAAAGTTCGACAACGAAAACATTAAATCGACAATCAAGCGATGAATCGAATTTACAACAGGGAAAACGAAAATTTTCTCTTAGTCAATATAAAGAACATAAACGATTGAAATCAAATGAAATTCAACAACCATCATCATTGGAAGATACAGATATGCGTGTTAATCAAAATCGACCGAATTACAAGGCTCAAACATCGTCTCCAACATATGTTGATGATGAATCAGTAACTAGTAATGATCTTCAATCGGTTGTGAGTCCGAAATCGGAAGAAATTAGTAAAGGTTTGTCATTGAATAGAAAATATTTGTTCTATCGTTTGTCATTTGATTATTTTAGATCCAGTTATGAAGAGTAATTTGAGTGAACCAGGTGTGAAAAAAGTCAATAAAAAGAAAGTGATTTGGGCTGATGAAAAAAGTCAATCACTAGTTCAAACATCATTTTTCGAAGTTGACGATTCCGAACTATCTGATATGCATATATTTGCACGGCAATGTGCAGCTAATATATCTATAGCTCAATTAGAAAAAGTCATGGAACGTGATTTACGTAATAAACGTGGCAATCAAGATAATAATTCCAATGATAATGATGACAAACAATATTCAACACCATTGCCACGTTTAATTAAAATCATCATACCGGATACAATTCAAATACCGCAAATTATATCTCAAGAACGTTTCATTCAAGAAGAACGAGAGAAAACTGTTTTACAAGCGCTTTTTATTCGAAAATTTTTACCTGATAGTCCAGGAGAACCCGATGGAGAATCAGTAGGAACTAATACGAACAATTGTGAACCGAAATTAATCCCATTAGAAGATGTAAAATACATTTCTGATCATAATAAAACAACAAACGTTTCTATTTTACTCTCATTTTCAAATCTTAGGATTCATCATCAACTATTTCGAATAAAATATCATCAGCAACTAGCAATAATTCTTCTCTCAGTAATTCAGTATCGAATTCAACGACAGCAGCAGCAGCAACAACAACAACAACAACAACAACTACACCAAGTCTTTCAACAACATTTTCCTTTGCTAATATATCTCCTGAAGTTGCTCAAATACTTGCCCAAGCTAAAGGCAATGCATCGACAGCACAAACAATAACTCTGCCGAATACAACGACACAACCAGCAACAATAACAGCAACGGCAACGCCAACAATACCAAATACAAATCTTCCAGCACCACCACCACCAAATCTCTTATCAGCTCTACTCAATGTAACAGCTAGAACAACTAATAATGAAACATTAAGTAGTAGAATTATTTCATTTAAATGATTTCTTCATTTTTCTATTCGATGTTTTCTAGTACCACCACCACCAAATTCATTAGCTAATCTCTTACCAAATCTTCCATTGGGATTCAATTTACCACCGCCACCACCACCAACACCTTTTCCATTGAGTCTTATTGCAAACGCGTTATCACTCGGTATTCCTCCACCACCACCACCTACTGCTGCTAGTAAATAATCAATTTTCTTGAAAAATTAAAAATGAAAACTTCTATTTAGATCCTTCACTTTTTCAGCCAAATCCAGGAACATTTACTGCGCCACCAACATTACCTAATCTATTGAATCCTCTAGGAAATAATTCAGGTCCACCATCATCTATATCAACACCAACAGGAAACAATTCTAAACCACCATCAGTACGTTTCGTTTCGGCTATGGGTCAACAGCCTCGACCGAATCTAGCAAATAATGATCACTCAATGTCATCTTCTCGTGAGAACAGTAGAGATCATCATTTTCGACGCGGATCACATCATCATCACCATCACAATCGTCGAGATTATTATAACAATCGAAATAACAATAATAACAATAATCACAATAATAATAATAATAATAATAATAATAATAATAATAATAACCGAAATACCTTCTCCTAGGAATATTTATGGATTAGCAACTGTTCAATCATTCGAGTGGTTAAATCCTGTGATAGCAAAAAGCCAATTTCTATAAATCAAAATGGAAAGAAACATTCATCTCTTCTAATCTACACATGATTTGTGTGCGTGTGTGTGTGATAATTGAAGCAAAAACTCTCTTATTTGTTTTCGTGTATAGACTTGCTAGCTAAAGGTATGTCTATTTATGAGATATCTATGTTTGTTTGTTTGATTTTATTCATTCCTCATTTCATTATTACATTTTCTCTTCTTCGTTTGTTGATTATTATTTTTTTTTGTTCTTCTTCTTGTGCTTTATTCTATTCACTCACTTCATCAAACAAAACTATACATATATAAATATATACATATGAATGTGTTTTCTTTTTCGTTATCTATATATATATATTATCCGTCTTTGTCATTCGCGAAAGAAAGAAAGAAAAACGTCAAGTCAGTATTTTGCTTGTTTGTTTGGTTCTCTCTCAAACTCGTCTTTTTTTGTAAATTTTACAAGAAAATATGAATAAGTCTTTGTTTCTTTTGATGAAAAATAGAGATTGACATGATGGAAAAAAAAATGTTCTGTTCTTTTTTTTCTTTATGCCTTTGGTTTTATTATAGATTTTTATATTTAATCAAGTGGTAATAGTCAAGAAACTTAGTATGTCACGTTACGTTAAACAATTAGCATGTCGATTTCATCCCGAAGCTCCACTTGTCGAAGATTATCGAGCAGGCGATATGGTTTGTCCTGAATGCGGTCTTGTTGTTGGCGATCGGTAGGACAGAGACAAAAGTTAGGACAATGCAAATGATCCTCTTCTCTGTTCTTCTAGAATGGTTGATGTCGGTTCTGAATGGCGAACATTTTCGAATGACAAAGATTCGAAAGATATGAGTCGTGTCGGTGCCGCTGAAAATCCTCTTTTCGGAGGTGATAATCTCGAAACCTACATGTCCTTGGGAACAGGTTCTGGAGCCGTTGACGAATTCGGCAAACAAAAATACGGCAACGGTCCACGGCAAATGTCATCGGCAGATAAAGCCCTACGAAGTGGTTATGATGCAGTTCGTCAAATGGCTGGTCGTATTAATCTTTCGAGTCGAATTATTAGTCGAGCGTTTTCATTGTTCAAACAATGTTATGAAAATAAATGTGTTCGTTGCGACGTGTATTTATATTGCATGTCGACAGGAAGGTTCACAACGAACGATTAAAGAGATTTGCGCGATCTCAACAAGTGCATCGAAAAAAGATATTGGCCGATGTTTTAAACAGATCGTACAAAATCTACCGAATAATCGACCTGAATCGATTGATATCAAAAATTTGGTGGTAAGAAATGATTCGAATTCAATTGAAAACGATACACGTATATTTGTCTTGTTAAGCCTCGTTTCTGCAACCAACTCGAATTCGAAAACGAAATTCCTATTCAAAAAGCGGCCATTCATGTTGCCGAACGTGCCAAAGAAATTTGCGATATTCAAAGTCGTGCACCGGACTCGATTGCTGGTGCATCGATTTACATGGCATGTGCTGCTCTTGGCGAACGAAAACCAATGAAAGACATTCAACAAGTCGCAGGAGTTATGGAAAGTACAATTCGACAAATCTACAAGATCATGTTGCCCAAAGCTGCAGAGTTATTTCCTGCTGATTTTCCATTCAAATGTCCACCGGGAAATTTACCATCGTCATGAATCAACAGCTTCACTATTGTTTTCTTTGTCTGTCTCTCTTTCTTTTTTTGTCAATACATATAAAATCCTTTAAATATCTATTCTTTCTTTCTTTTTTGGTTGTCGTTGTAAACAAGATGAGAAAAAAAAAGCAAACAAATAAAGAACGAAATTCTATATACATTCTCTGATTTTCTTCAGATGGCAACGTCGAATTCAAATGATGATTCTTCATGGAAAAATGTGCATAATCAACGTGATTGGGAACCATCGAGTGATGACGATGATGATGATGATAATCATGAGTTGTTCTATGATGCACCTGAAACAACACCGCCGATAACAACAACAACAACTGAAGTTAATCGAGAAGCTGAACTTTTGCATGAACGTCTTAATTCGCAATTATCAACGAGTGAAACCGTAGAAAAGAAAAAAACGCCAGGTTAGCAAATGAAGATCATTCAAAATTCATCGAAATCATTGAGTTTTGTTTTTTTAGAAGATCCTTATTTTATTGATGAAGAATTTCTAATTGAACGTGAAACACTTCTAACTGAAGAAGATAAAGAAGTACGAGAAGATATAAATTCATTGATAAACTGTTATTTCGCACTTTTGTTCTTGTCTTAAACAAATAGAAACGTTACAAAGAATCAATTCAATATAAAGACGAAGGCAATGATCTATTCGGTCGCAATGAATTCGATCAAGCTTTGCAGAAATACAGTGAAGCTCTTTCGCTTTGTCCAATGAAACACACACGTGATCGAGCGATTATTTACTCGAATCGAGCTGCATGTCTGATGAAAATAGTAGAAATTTTAGTTTTTCAAACAAAACTGCAGCCAATAATCATCTGATTTTCTTAGGAAAAATACGAAGCAGCTGTTCAATCATGTACAAAATCAATTGAATACGATACGAGCTACGTTAAACCACTTGTTCGTCGTGCAGAATCATATAAAAAAATTGATAAACTCGAAGAAGCTTTGCAAGATTATCAGAAGATTCTTACATTGGATCCGAATAATCAACAAGCACGAAAAGAAGTCTATGTAAGAAGACAGAGTTTTTCGTTTTTGATTTTCAATGTTTTTTCTTTGTTATCTTAGATTTTACCTGACCAAATCAAAGAGCGAAATGAAAAATTAAAAGAAGAAATGTTAGGCAAACTCAAAGAACTCGGTAATATGGTTTTGAAACCATTCGGTTTATCGACAAACAATTTCAAACTCCAACAAGATCCTACCACTGGTTCATACAGTGTTAATTTTCAGAAATAATTGTGATGGATTTCATTTTCGTTTTTTTTATTATTATTATTATTATTTAATAAAGATAAATCCAGAAACATACAGAAAGAAATCATCTCATGTTCTGACATCTAAACGACAAATATGCAAAGACACTCCTGTGACATAGCGACAATCACTTGACAAATGCGTATTGGTTGGGAGAAGTTTTTTTACCTTGCTTCTTGCTTGAACCACACAATCATAGTAACAATTTCAAAGAACAAATGGATACAATTATCGTCAATCGAATCTTGTGTCTATGTTCTCAACAAGAAACATGTTCTTTCGAATTATCCTATCTCAATGATTATTTTCGAAATGAAAATATCTGTTCGAATGCGAAATATATTCTTGCGAGTATAAAAAATTATTTAGAAATCTTTCGAATCAATCGTGAACAAAATCGAATCGAATTGTCTATGCCTGTTCGTAATTCGAATTGGTTCTTTTTTTTTTAAATATTCTAAATTTAGGCTTGATTTTAGTTTGAAATCTGTCGAAATGATTCGTGTACGAATTGTTCGAATTTACATGTTTGCTATGATTATTTTACGATAAATTCCTGTCAGCAAGGATCGAATTGTCGATTCGAACATGTTTTAAATGAAGATTCTCATCGTGAACTTCTCGGAATATTAGTTAATCTCGATCTGCAGATTTTAACAAAAGCATTTCGAGTTTATTGTCAATTCAATGTCAATAAAAAGAAAGATTTTATAGCGCTACTAAATGGTAATTCGTCATGGAGAAGTAACAATCAACAATTGAAACCTAAAGCAACAACACTGACAGGTAAATTCGTCAATGATTAAACGATTTTTTAAAAATTTTTATTGAAAAGAAAAAGGTATTCAAATATGCTGGCATCCCGAACATGATATTGAACCACATTTTATCGAAGTTATTTTCAGCAATCAGATTAAATCTCACGGTGGACCCTTTCGAACACATCAGATCTCTCAACATCTCGGTGTTGCACAAGTATTCTATCAAAATTCAGATAGTACTATCCAAGTTGTCAATCATGGTTCAGTGACATTCCAATCGTTTACATTCATTCCACGTTTACTTCAACGAACGATGGATCGACGACATGTTTGTTTGACTAATCTACCCGATGAATCGAATTCAATCGAGTCTTATATCGATCGAATATGTAAACCATATGAGAAACTTCGTTTTGATTTCTATGAAAACGATTCACAAATGATTATTATCGAATTTAATGAAGACATCGGTAAACACCCCGAACAAAAAAGAAACATAATAAATTGATAGCTTTTTTTTAGATTTTTCGAGAATCTCTTTCAATATTCGACAAAATCCGGAATATAACGGGCAGATAATTCATTGTCTACCATTATATCTCCCTCAGGTTCTGTTGGTTGAACATAGTCCACATATTTCTGATGATGATATTCGACAATTATTCGATAGTAAACAGATCTTTCATATGAAATCTTATTCGACTTGTACATTTGTTCATTTTTATTCTCATGATGGTATGTCAAAAATGAAATTTTTATTGAAAGTTCAAATGATTGTTTAGAAATTCAACGTGCAATGAAACAGCAATTTGAAAAGGATATTCGATTAGTACCGATCTATTTCGAGATTTATTCATTGAATCATTTGAAAAATTATTTACAAAAACGAGAAATTGAATTATCATCGAAATCGATCGAACCAGAAATTCCATCCGATAGTGATGGTGATGATTTTCATGATTTATCATCGAATTTCGATGAGAATGATGTATGTCTCAATGAAAATCTCAATGATAATGATGAGATGGAATTTCTTCGAAATACTACTAAAAGTCTCATGACATCGTTGAATCAAATGGAACAAGCGAGTGCCGATGTAGCTGCGAACGATGCACCTAATTCACTTCTCTATGGTGATGATTTTCTGATAACAATTAAATCTCGTCGATTTTCAATAGCTTTTCTCGATTATACACAATTTCGTGTGGAAAAACAACGTCATCCCGAACGATTTCGTTTGTTAAAATCATTGAAAAAATTCAAAGATACGGAAAAACATAATGAAATCGCTTCACTACCAACCAATGATGAAACAACATCAACTCAAAAGAAAAAACGAAATAAACGAAATAAAAGGAAAAAATCAACAAATAACGATGATGAAAATCATTTGTCCGATTAAACAAATAGTGGTACTAGCATAATACTCTTTGTTTTTCTTTTAATATTCGATATGTAATTATGTAAAAAATAAAGTTCAATTACCAATGACCTCACATATTGCAGCAGAAACACAGCAATTATTACGATTATCTCTCATTCACTGACTCATTTTAGTCGAGATGATTTTTCCAAGATAAGAATACGAAAAAGCAAACTTCTTTCGATAGGAAATATACAAACTGTCATATCATATGACAGTCTGTGTGCATGATTTATTTTTTTGATAAATGATTTTTCATTCTCGCCTCTCACTTGTGTTTCAAAAGCATGATTTCTTTAGCTAATGTTTGCACGGTTGATCGAACACAGCGAGGAACAGGCTAGTGTATAAAAGCTAAATAAAAAAAACGAAAATATTTCATATATTTCATTCAGCTAGTCTTCGACATTGATTGACTTATTATGGCTACACCAATGCATAAGAAAAAAGGTTTTTTCCATCAGAAATCACCAGCTCTTGATGGTGGTTCAGGTATGAGTGCACACACGAAACGACATTTTGATCGTGTCAAACAAAAAATGTTCGCTTTCGTCGATCGACAACAACGAATGGAAATCGATGCCATGCAACAATTTGATCATCAACCAATGTTTCTCGATCAACAACGAGCACCACCACAACGTTCACCTCATATGGGACATAGAAACGTTTTCACTCCGGCATTAGGACACAAACAACATCATCAACCTCAAATTCATAAACAATTACCACATCTAGCACTTGCAACACCACAATTTGATCGTCGAGCAGGAAGAAGATAAAGCAGATGCTGCTATTTTTTGTGTATTTTAATTAATGTTTCGTGATAAATACAGATTTATTTATTTTCCAAAGATTAAAATAAAGTTTTCTATAACAAAAGTACATTGAGACATATTAATTTTCTTGTTCATCATGATGCTGAACTTGTCGACGTCTTCCTACAATCGTATATATTCTTCGAACAAGGAAAGGAATAAGTACTTTCAATAGAACAGTTAATCCACCATAGAGACTCAAAATAGTTGTTATAACATAGAGTATATTCGATCGTTGAATTGATGTATACGAGCATGCTTTCGGAAAACATTGTCGAAAAAAATCTTCATACGAAATATTATATGACCATGATTCAATAAACATTTGTTCGACAATATCATTTGTTAATTGAGTTGAATTAAAACGAGATTTTGTTTTGTCCAATGCTCGTGGTATGACTGCTGCACTCACATACGATGAAATCATAGTTACACAAGTTTGATTATATAAACATTCGAATGTTGAACGTAGAAAAGATTCTAATGGCAAACAACCAACAACAAATCCAGGCACGTACGGTATCGACGATTGAGTGCAAGCAGAAGATACTGCGCAATTGCAATCACCATAGATTCGTGCTTTCGTATAAATAGTTGCGTCTTTAGTCATATTCGGTAGAAATACACCCCAATTAGTCGCATAACCCGAAATAAGACCGTTACCTTGTGCCATTCCGAGAAGTGTCTGTAAAATTTCAATGAAATTATTTGATACAGTTGATTTAAATGAATTTAAATATGTTATTGTTTGTTCATCGAATAGTTTTTCATTCAACATTGATGATGTAACCATTTGTCGACTAAGAAAAAGACTTTCTGCATCGAGTACGGCTTGTTTAGTAAGATCACACATAAGACGTAACGATTGAAAATAAGCAAAAGCTGTTCCAATGAATGTTTGAGGATTTGTATCCGATGCATTCTGAAGTTTATATTGAACAAATAAATTATTCAACCAATTATCTCCAATAAAATCACTCGAACATATCTGATGAAAAACTGGTTCAAGTTGATAGAATGTCGAAAAATCAAATGAAATCTGCGTACACGGACAATCGATGCTTGTCGATGGATAAGCATTTTGAACGATTTGATAAAATTCAAATGATGATATTTTTATATCTTCATTATGTCGTTGAGAGATTAATGATGTATAAATAATGAGAATAAATAATGCAATTAAAAGTAACAGATAGTACAAACGTGTCGATTGTCGTTGAAGAAACAATTCATGACCTGTTGGTGGCGCTTGATAACTTCGTTCGAACATGTTCATTGTCATGAAATTGAGGTAGATTTTATCGCGTAATGTCGGTCGTCGTGCCCGGATAACATCAGTTTCTGAAACGGATCAATACAGAAATTGATGTTCATTTAGTTTTTTTTTGTTAAAGAAAAAACAATCTTACGTGGTTGAAGAGCTATCTCTGCTGATAATCGTCGATTCTTACGAAGTAATGATTGACATGCTAAAATAGTATAAGGCGCTAGAATTCTAAGTGTAATCGATAAACCACCGACGAGACCTGTAACTGTTGTTAGAATTTCTAATGTACTTCGTTGTGTATTGACAATGTACGAGCAGATCGCTGGTTGACATTGATTAAAATAAGTTCGATAGAATAATTTCGATGACCAAGATTCAATAAATAATTCGCCGAGAAGTTGATTAATTGTTGTATTAATCATAAAACGACTTGATTCAGACGCATTTAATTTTGTCATTTGAAGAAAAAATATTTCATTTGTTATATTAGTCATTGACTCGAGACATTGTTGACCACTATAGAAACATTGTAATGTCGATGGTAGAAGAGATTCAACAGGAAAACATCGAGAATAGAAACCAGGAACTGTATAAATCACTTTTCGATTTCCACTTGGACCCGTATAAAATGCAGCATTTCGTCCACATTCAATATCATTCGCACATGAACAACTTTGACTCGTACCATTAGCTAGCGTTTTCGTACTACCATAAATTCCTAATGTCATATTTGTTTGAATATATTCGCCAACTTCTTCGTAATCAACATAAAAATTTGCATATGAACCCGATAGAAATTGATTCATATACGTTATATTTCGTGTTAACTGTAAAAGACGTAGGAGTTCATTGGGTGTCGTTAATTGAAACTGACTAATAGCTGATTCTAATCGTTGAGCGAAAACATTCGGCAGAAGAAGATCAGATGTAACCAATTGATTTTGTCCGAACATAGACAAAGCATTGATAACTGTTTCATTAGCTAGATCGCACATTGATTTCAATAATTGAAACATTGGACTTGAAAATCGAAAATCTGCATAGTACAAACTTTCGACTGATAATGAAGCAATGAGATTCAATCCTTCGATCCATTTAGCTGTAACGAATTCACTCGAACAAATTTGATGATACGTTGGTTGAAGAGAAATCAAATCTTTGTATGACACAGAGAGTTTTGTGCAAGGACATTCAAGAGTTGAACTTTGTATTTGCAAGTTTTCGACAATTGACCATGGTGGATCTTGAATTTGAATTATTTTCGTATCGATTATTAACGAAGTATAGAGCGTGAGAAAAAGAAGAGCTAAGATAAGAAAAAGTATGTAGATACGTGTTGACCAATATTGATGTTTGAGATCGGTTGGTGTCGTTCGTTGACTTGATTTAAATAGATTTAGTTTAAGAACAAGAAACCAATATTCATGAACTCGTTGACGAAATGTTTGAGGTGCCACGTCTAACATACAAATGATAAATAAATGAAAATCTTTCAAATGTTGCATTACCTGTATTCTCATTTCCTATGAGAACGACATTAATTTCTCGTCTGTTTTGCACTCGTTTCATGGCAAACGAAACGACAAGCGGTGTCAAAAAGACTAACACAATAGAAAGACCACCGTAAAGACCAAGTAACGACGTTACAATGTAGAGAATTGACGATCGTTTATTTGAATCGTAAATACACACATCTGGTTGACATAATTCGAAATAAGTTGTATAATTCAATTGAGTTGTCCATTGTTCTACAAATAATTCATCAACTAATTGTTCAATCGTTGCATTCAAATCGAAAATACTCGATATTGATGAATTTAATGCAAGAAAATAATTGTCAACTAATGATGAATTAAAATAATTAACAATTCGATTTAATTCTGTTTGATTGTAGAACGTATGTAATGTTGATAGAAGAAGAGTTTCACTTGGCCAACAACCTGTATACCAATCGGAAATTGTTTCTCGAGGTGGTAATTCAACTTGATCAAAAATACCACGACTGAGATCAAATGTAACGAGATCATAGAAACCTGCCGACATACTGCAACTAGCAAAATCTGTACAACCACAAGCTGATTCATTCGATTGACGAAAAGCATTTGTATTTACACCGGGTCTTGAAAAAGAAAACTTCATTCAAAAAAACAAAACTCGATTTAATAAACAAGATCTTACTCAGCTCGAATGACACCGGGTGTATCCGATCGAACAATGATCGTAAATGCTGTTTCAACTGCTGGCATTAATTGATTACCAAACATCAATGCACGTACTAATGTTAATTCTCGTTGAAAATTAGCTTTGCTAATTCGTTCAAATTCTAGAATATCGGCTTCGAGTTCAGCTTCGAAATATTCTTTACTCAACAATCGTCCCGATATTAAATTATTACTATATAATTTTTCTATACCATTTTCAATGGTTGCTTTCGATAGATCGCATAAGATTTTCAACGTTTGAAATTGATGACTAGCTGTTGCACGAAAATCAGCTGCATAACGTGACGTTGTTTGATGGTTGTCAAATAGAAATGCAATCCATTCGTTGGATGTCAATTGATTCGAACAGACTTGATGATATTTGGCCGATACGCGAACAAATTCGCTGTATTCTGTCGAATATTGTCGACAAGGACATTTTATATTTTGATATTGCTCATAGAAATAGAAGTATGTCGATAATGATGGATTGTCGATTTGAAATTGACTTGATGATACACGTAGAGTCGTATACATAATCAAAATAAGCATGGCTAACGAAAGAGCGAGAATGTAGACTCGTGTCGATCGACGTTGAATACGAATGATCGATTCATCCGTTGAATTCGTATCGAATATGTTATAATTCCAAATATTGCGTGTTGAACGCTGAAAAACAGCGATTAAACTCATCGCGAGTTGAAAATATTCTTTTCTGACAAATTAATCAGAAAACATTTTTAAGCAAATAAACTCATTTTTAATTCTGTGTCAGTTTTTTTAAAAATAACATCTGTGCATGGCACTCATTGAGTTTAATTAGTCTGAAAACTTAGAAGAATAAAAAGAATTTTCTTGTCTTCGACTGAGTCGATAAATCCTTGAACTAATCTTTTCCGTTGTTATCAAGAGTTTAATCTAATGTTTGTTACTGTCATGCTGTTATCTAGACCTTCGAGAGCGAAAAAAAAATGGCCGCATTTCATTTGTCTATTGATCGTCGTTGCTCGTTTCTTCTTCAGATTTTAATAATCGACTAATTCGAAAAACAAAACAAAAAATAACAAATTATTTAGGATTATCATTCGTGCTGACACAAAAAAAAACAAGACATTTAATTTCGTCATGATTTCAACATAATGTTTCCGTGTAGGGCTTCTTCAATGAAGTTTGATAAATATCATAATAAGTCGGATTAGTCCGTTGTCGAGACGCTTGACGAAAATATTGTGCGACTTCAAGATCACATGGATCGTTGGAATAGGACGTATCATCACTAGATAGATGAGAACGAGAGTGTTTCAATGATGGCTGAATCGGTTTAAATGCACTGTTTGTTGTAGTAACAAAATCACTTAATGGAGCGTACGTTGTTGCTGTTCGATTATAACCGTAGTTTTTGTTCAAATATTTATATGGATAATAATCTTGTGAAAAACATGGTTTGGAATAGAATTGAGATGGGGTATTGTCGTAATTGGAAAGTGTTACTAAATGACGATGAAGTTTATTGTGTAATGGACGAACATAAATTGA
>Ga0209952_1001547_pt1 | contig 19046 bp, 13 predicted proteins | sample ThiBiot_750_biof_2_FD_183951 | JGI IMG/M metagenome (GOLD analysis project Ga0209952, IMG submission 183951) | Wastewater bioreactor microbial communities from Cape Town, South Africa - Thiocy_cont_750_biof (SPAdes) | ecosystem: Engineered > Bioreactor > Thiocyanate-remediating >...
AATTTAGATGATATTCATTTGATCTATTCACTAAATCAGTTGTGCTGATTCTCCCATTACTTGTGCTACACTCAGAATTGAAAACTGAATCGATTGACACCATTTTCACCATCATTCATCGGACAAAAAGTGTCAGTTGGTAGGGAAAACCACTGCCAGCAACAAATTTAGATGATATTCATTTGATCTATTCACTAAATCAGTTGTGCTGATTCTCCCATTACTTGTGCTACATTCAGTATCGAAAACTGAATCGATTGACACCATTTTCACGATCATTCATCGAACAAAAAGTGTCAGTTGGTAGGGAAAACCACTGCCAGCAACAAATTTAGATGATATTCATTTGATCTATTCACTAAATCAGTTGTGCTGTCTCTCTTATCACTTGTGCTACACTCAGAATTGAAAACTGAATCGATTGACACCATTTTCACGATCATTCATCGGACAAAAAGTGTCACTTCGTCTCGAAAACCCCCTCCAGCATCGGATTTTAACATTGTTCGGTGGATCGATTGACTGTACACCACATATATGAGGTATTAAATGAAGTATTGATTCTTTGTATATGGTCTAATTTCGTAGTGAGATATCATCCTCAGGCTCTTTACCAGTAAAGATATGCTGTGCGTTTTTGGCCTGGTGGAATACGGTTTTTATCATGTTACAACTATTTTTAAAGGAAAAAAGATTAATAAGGTGAAGATTCTAAGTTCGGATTTCTTCCTTTTGTATTATTGATTTGTGTAGGTAATGGATGAAGAGTGTGAATGAGTTTACATGGGTAGAATAGATATTCGTTTTGTTAAATAAACACTAGAAATGAATGTTTCAAGTTAAGTGATGTATTTTATTTAGGTTTACTGGTAATTTTATTTAAATGAGTAAATAGTGATCTACGCAAAGAAGATTTATCGATGCGTGTTTGATAATAATACAAAAAATTTGAGTGAAAGGTCTTGAATTCGGATCGTTCTAGTTTGAAAGAGTAGTATAGAGATATATTTTGCGGGGTTTATTACGAATAGCTGAAAGCACCGTCGCATGATATATTTTGTAAGACAGTACTCGTTTGTACGATGCGTTTGGTATTCCTGTTGTGATTTCCAAATTGCCTCGCTACTTATGTGTTCTAACAAATAGAAAAAAAACTGGGAATGATTGATAGATATGCGAGCGTATATAGGAGAGTGAGATTAAGAGAGAAGTGGGTCGAAAGATCGAACTAATGAATTGTCAATAAAGTATTCATGGATTTATGCGACGCGAGTCATCTTAAGCATTGTTTAATTTTTAGTTTTGGATACTGTCGTCACTTATTGATCCCATGGACCTACGTGATCCGTCGATTCATTTCCCCATTGATTATGTTATGTTTACAATTTCATTTGTTTTCTTTAAATATTGAATGCATGTTTCGTCTTATATTGTACGCCCTCTGTTGATTCTTTTTTTTGTTTTCTCGAATATGAGTGCTAGTGCTGGCAGACTCCATACGGGCGTAGATGGTTATATTCCGTTGTACTGCTAAGGTGAATGTTTTAGCGCTGAGAGTTTTTATAGTAACTACTGGTTGATTAGGATCGTTTGATTTATCGATCTATGCGAAAAATTTAATGAAATCTTCGAGGCTAAGATGTTTTCTCTCGCTGAATCTTCGCCGGGTTTCGCTAAAATGAAATGATTATCTTTGGTATAATTCAGTAGACCAAATCGTATTATCAAATTCCAGTTGAGTAGCCTCAACAGTATCCTTATCGGGCACTGATAATTATTTTCAACACTTATTGGTTCAGATTCGAATTTTTTAAACAAACCGCATTTCTGTAATTCTAATTTAACACATATCATATTAACAGTCAATTTAATATTTATTGTAGATTTATTTCGTACACTAGGTTTGCTCTATCTAGCACAAAGTGCTGCTTCAACATATGCAAAAATGAAGATCCTTTATCGTATTCGGACACAGTTCGTATCAAGCCGCATTCCTGTGTGATCAATACGGTTGCCACCACGTTACAAAACCAATAGCGTATCGGGTCGTACTAAATCGATATCGGTTGGTTTTATTCGTACAATTCCATTGTTTCTTGATATTCCAATTTTCCACTTTTCTAAACATATTTCCACGCATACTTCTTTTTTATCTTTTGACAATTGTAGATATCAGTGTGCCAACACTCACCAAAGAAAAGAATGGAGAAAGAACCAATAGAGGGCGCAGAAGATAAGATAAATATATATTTATACATATGTGTATATATCGGTAGACATACAAAAGAAATCAAAGGACGAACATAATGAACTTAAGAATTGAGCAATGGATCATCTGCATCTGAATGAAATGAATAGAATCAATAAGTCACAATGACGTCCACAATCAAAAACAAGAGATTTCTAACACCACTCAAGGGCCACAAATCCTTGATAGCTTCATTATCATTCCGTTAGTTTAACCTTTTTGTCGCAAGTGACAACCTATCAGATTTCGATCCGATTCCCTCTTAATCTCTCTTTCTTATTTACTCTTTCAAACTCTCTGTCACTCTCTCCTTTCTCTATCTCTTGATCCAGAGATATAAATAGTGACACAAATTGAAAATGACAGCAGTGCCAGCGAGCGCATCGCATCGACGAGTACTGCTGTTACAGGGTATACTTCACGATGGTGTTTTGAGTTAGCGGTGTTAACACGCGCAAAATATAGCTGACTACCTCTCTCTCCTAGGAATTCGACCAAGTCGAATCCAAACTCAATCGCCACTGACCTTTTCCTATTAGTGTTAGTCACAGTCACACACTGATTGTTTAAAGCAGCGTGCATTGTTACTGTTCATTTCAATAAACTTTCGACTGAACACAAATTGAATACATCACTCAAATTGAAACACTCATTTATACTGTTTATTCTCAAAGAATCGGATATCAATTCTACTCGTGTCAACTAATTTACTCGTTCCCTAAATTACTTTCACACCTCAGTAACGGACAAGGTAGAACGTCGCACATAGAGTCTTCTCCAAAGCATTTTTTTCGTTAAAACCAGAACATCCAATGAACTCAATCCTTCCACCAACTACATCGAAAACAGGACACTTGAGTCGCTTTTCAAAACAAACGAACACATGTCGTAGACGAAAGATTTATTACCCGACAAAACGATAAATTCTCTCTCTCTCTCTCTCTCTCTCTCAGAAGTCACTAGTCGTTCTCCTTCACCAGAATAATCCAACAACAACATCCACATTGAGATTACACTCCGTATATTCTCTCTGATTGAGCATTTTCTCCTCTCCTATCACTGGATTTAATCCAGACATGCTTTCGAATAAAGCTAACTTCGCAAAGGAACACCCGTAGTGAATTAAATTTCGAACCGAGAAATACTACATTCAATACCAGTCCTCGAACAAAACGTGTCTGTTGGTGCGGAAAATCCCCTCCAGCACCGAATTTAGACAATATTCAGCGGTTTGACTAGCTGTGTTGGGAACGGTGCGAGTTTTTTAAAGATAAAACGGAGCTGAATGATAAAATTGAAATGCCGATGCGAACGGAGAGCGAGAGTATTTTCAAAACTTCTTAACCAAATCGAACCGAATTTACAATGGTTTTGATTGCAACAGAGAAAATCAGAAGTATTCATTTTTACTTGGAATTTTTTTAATAAGAGCAGTTACTAAATGGTGTTTCGTTGTTGGAAGACTGCTATTCATCCACACATCACTGGGTATCATAAGACTGTGAAAAGTTTTCTTTTACAAAAGAAAAAGTGAAAATCAAGGAGAAAAATCATTTACCTTCGAACCGATCTGAACCGGAACCGAGAATATTTTCAAACCCTTTAAACCGAACCGCTCCTAACACTGACATATACAGATAGAAAGAGATATCCGTAAGTATTTTGCGATCTGAAACTATTGGTCTTTCTGTTCATGTAAATCGCAAAATGTTTGATTTACTTATTCATTCCATTCTGAAAATGCTAAAAAAATTGTTTTTTCCCCTATTCATGATAAAATTGTTGCATGTGATTCAATGAACTCCATGTGTTGTATTGATAGGAAACAAGTTTTGTACTAACTTTGTGTTGAGATTAATTTGTGCAAAAAATTGCGTTGAAAAAAACTCGAATTGTGTCTGCGTTCAAATTGTAGAACGATTACATTTGATTCGCATCAAGACGATCCAATCAGTGATAGTTATTTATTTATTAACTCATCGGATGTGTTCTTTTTAAAATAAATTCGCTGATTACGAATAAAATAAAGAATTTAAAAAAAAATCTTTTCACTTGAAATGATTATTATGAACTGATCATGTATATGTGTGCGATTTTATTTTTTAACTTTTCAAATTCTTTTTCTTGATAATAAAAATCTTGAATATCTTATTTTACTTTCTCGCTCGTGCTGCTGATAGTTATTGTTGTGTTCAGTTTCGTCTTTTGTCCATCTCTTATTTGGTTATTTAAAATCGATGAAAAAGAATATGATAAACAAAAAGAAATAAATAATAGCCAAGAAAATTCCAATTGATGGCTTCAAATTCATGTTTGAATTTTTTAATTGACTTTAAAATTGTTTTTTTTTGTCGAAATAGAGAGAAATCAAGTTGATATTATGTTTTCGATGAGTTGCTGAGATAAATGCATGTCAAAAAGAGAGAGAAAAAGAGAGAAAAGGAAAAAAAGAAAATTGAGTAATTCGAAAATGAAACAAACATGTCGACGACAATCAATTCTAGTCAAACAAAACAAGAATACAATCGAAGATGAATTGGAGGGAAACTCAACCTTCAACAGATATGATCTCCTTCGATGACAATTGATTTCATTCGAATTTCTAGATAAGAATTCGCAGGTCGATTATTCGTTTGTCGATAAGCATTTAATAGACATGCTTTTGATTCATCACCATTTCCAGCGACTGAAGCTAAATCAAGATCATAATAACCAATCTTTTCATACGATCGACCACCGCGTCCTTCCTTTCGAATTGAAATTCGACAAAAACGATAATCCAATGTAAAACTATCAATACGAGATGTCGTTTTCACTGGCAAACGATCAGTCTTATTAAATTCGACTTTATTTTCATCGATTTCAAATCGTCTAAACAAAAACATTTGTTTTGTTTGTAGAAAAAAAGAAGAAAAAGACAAAGACAAACTGACGACAAATACAAACATATTTTTAATATCGAGGATGAATATATCGAGCACAACCTCAAAATTAAATTTTTTTTTCAATATTGATAAAATGTATTGGTTTCTAGTCACCTCGAATCGCCTTCAATTGTTTCATCGTTATTTTCGATGCTCGAGTACATTGTCGATCAGATGGCAATGGAAACAATTGCTTAATTATTCGACGACATGTTGTTGTAATTCTTGTTTCTTTACAATCTTCGAGCATTTCTTTCGTGAGTCCTAATAGCTCGAGATATTTGCCTAATTCTGATTCGGTTGGAATTAATCTAAAAAATTAAATATTTTGTATGAATAGTAAATTGTTTGTCTTCTCACTTCGAAGTGATTTTTTCCGTTTCACTATTATTGGCTGATTTTTTTAAATTTTCATTTTCAATTTTTAATTTTTCATTTTCGATTGTTAATTCGGCAATTTTTTCCTCGAGTTTTTTTGCTTTGTTTTCAAGTCGTCGAATTTTTCTGTTGTTTGATGATGTTGATGATGTTGAAGACGACGATGATAACGATAGTTCTTCAACATCTTGACCTTCAACGTTAAGACCGATTGCTTGATGACTTAAAAACTTCTTAAAAACATCCCCCATATTGCTACGATCGATTGGCAATCGGATTATTTGATTGTGTTGTTGATTTGCTGACATCTTATATATAAAATTATTTGAAAATGCTTATTGACAATGTATGAATAGCTTAGAAAGTGAACACTTAGAAAATCAATTCTTAGAATGTGGGTATTTTCGAAAAGTCTGAATGTATATATATATATATATATATATATATATATATATAGATGGAGTTATTTTACTATTATGTTAATATTCAATACAGTGAAATGTTCACCAATAAAAACTATGTTTAGATATGTTGGATCATGAACACGTGATATGAGAGTCTTTTGAAACTTCAATCATTGTGTGCCTATTTATACATGTTTGATGACTTTTTGCAAAGAGAAAAATGTGACGGAACCGTCCCATGTTGCCATCATCATCATTCTATACGATGATCGCGTCACGCTTCACTACACTATCTCTCTCTTTCTCTCTCTATATATATGGTTGAATATCTATTATTTCTTCAGTCAATAGACTCACAAGACATATTTCCCACAACACATAACGATCACAACAATCGAATTCTGTTGTTTCCTCCGTCTTTCTTTTTTTCGTGACATGCAACCACCTTCTTCTTTTTCTCTACTTCTTGAAACTTTTTCCTAGATTCCTCTTTCAATCATTCTAATTATGGGTCGTATATAATTTCGCTTTTTTCTCATATTCCAGTTGATATGAGTTCCTTATTTGTCTCTTAGTTATTGCCATATTTACAGTCCGTAATCTTGATACGATTTGCTGATGACTATGAACCATTCATACTGTATCGAAGAACTACGAAATTCTGATTTCCTCGAGGATTGGAAGCTAAATCTCATAAGTTCGTTTTCTTTCAGTTAGTGTCCCCGAGTAACTCTCTGGAAACAAAGACTCCTGGCTTTTTTGAGAATTCTCGATTATAATTATTCTCTTTTGGTTTGCTTATCAGATTTTTCTGAAATCGGCAATGATTATAAAAAGGAACGAGAGCTTTTCCACGACACATGAGAACCCACATTTTTCCATTTTCTTTTCTAGGCGATTGTTTAAATTTTATACAATTGGTTGAGTGATCAATCAGGGTCATTCGGTCAGTGCATAGAGAGAAGATAATCTATCATGTGTCACAAAATTATCGTAACAACGTTTTTACCTTTTCCTGTACATTTCTCACCAATCAAAACAAAAAATTCTCTTCCCTTGCATCTTACATCCCATTAAAATACAAAAGTAACTTCAAGTCGACAATTTATCTGGGACTTTCAGAAAGATATCGATTCAAAACGAGAGACTAAATTGAATAATCAGCTTTGAGTATAGTGCCATTGTTGGAAGAAACAGTAACAGTAATGTCATCGAAGATTCATGTCTTCCAAAAGGACAGTTAATCAGTTCATGTTGATGCGTGATCCCGACGCATTTACTTTGTAAGATCTGTACGTTTCATTGGATCATCTCGAGTCGCTATCTGATTTTAGTTTTTCTCTGTCTTTTCATCATTTTGCATTACGTAAATGGTCGACAACGCCGATTATCGAGAGAACATTCAGCAACAAACAAGATTGCAGTCAGAAACAGTGAAATAATGCCAACAGGATCACACGGCATCATCGATTCGCGACGATAATGAAGTGGACATTATTCGTCGAGCAACAACTCACTTGAACATCAACCAATATTTGACCGCGACAAACATTGAATTCGTGGTGGCGCATAGTCCCAATGTACTTCTATGAGGAACATCAGTATGTGTTATGGCATTTCGACTCAACATACTTCATCCTTTTGAACTCAATCTGGCTCTGCTGCTTCAATCAGCAACATCACCAAGCTACAGACAACAAATTATTTCCTTTTTGTTTTTCTCATCTTCCCGACAAAAACTCACTCCAGCACACAATTCAGACGATATTCACTTGATCTATTCAACAAATCAGTTGTGCTGACTCTCTTATCACTTGTGCTACACTCAGAATTCAAAACTAAATCGATTGACACCATTTTCATGATCATTCATCGAACAAAAGTGTCAGTTGGTGGGGAAAACGACCTCCAGCATTGAATTTGGACGATATTCAGTTGATCTATTCACTAAATCAGTTGTGCTGACTCTCTTATCACTTGTGCTGCATTCAGAATCGAAAACTGAATCGATTGACACCATTTTCACCATCATTCATCGAACAAAAGTCTCAGTTGGTGCGAAAAACAACCTCCAGCACCGAATTTAGACGATATTCCATGGATCTATTCACTAAATCAGTTGTGCTGTCTCTCTTATCACTTGTGCTACACTCAGAATTGAAAACTGAATCGATTGACACCATTTTCATGATCAGTCATCGAACAAAAGTGTCAGTTGGTGGGGAAAACGACCTCCAGCATTGAATTTAGACGATATTCAGGTGATCTATTCAATCGTGAACTTGTGCTGATTGTCTCAACAGTTGTGCGATATGTAAAATCCAAAACTGAGTCGATTGATGCCGTTTCCAACGGATATCATCGGTGGAAAAGTCTCAGTTTGTTTTGTGTGGATATAATCGTTTTGTATGGTGCATCTAAATTAGTCTTTGTTCTGTTTGTGGTGCTGCAGTTTTTCTTCCTTTTCTTTCTTACTGGCTTTTATTTCTTTTTTTCCGGTTTGAAATAACGGAAGATTTTATTGTGCAGGAAAGCTTGACTCAAGTTAATCTTACTTCGTTAAAATAATAGTTGTAATGCAGCTCAATGCATCCTAATGCAGCCTAATGCATTCTAATGCAGTTCAATGCAATTTAATGCAGTTCAATGCAACTTAATGCATCCTAATGCGTCCTAATGCAATTTAATGCAATTGAATGCAACTTAATGCATCCTAATGCATCCTAATGCAGCTCAATGCAACCTAATGCAATCTAATGCAGCTCAATGCAACCTAATGCAACTTAATGCAGCTCAATGCATCCGAATGCAACTTAATACACAAGGGAAGCGGTATTGTTGCCTGTTCAGGAAGATGATAAAAGTAATTAAAACATAAAGAGATATGTTCAGATTGATATACGACTTCGATTGTTGAAAGTTATGGAAATATGCGTAGCCATCATGCCAATATATACCATTATATTGTAAAGTAAACGCGTGATATCGAACGAGTAATGATATGATATATCATTGTTCATTGAGGATGAATAATGGTATCTCTCGAAATCGATGTGATTGTCTCCGATGGTTGATTGAAATAAACGCATTTAAAATGAAAATTCAGGTTAAAGTGAAATGTAAAAACTACGGCTACAATCAAAGGATTAAAGATCATTTAAGTCGATCTCACTAAATGCATTTAGCTGAGGGCTAAGTGAGTCGACGCTCGATGGACGTTACTTGTGCTATATATAGAATTGAAAACTGAATCTATTGATGCCATTTTGAGTATTAGTCATCGGGCAAATTATTTCATCTCATCTCGAGAACTCGTTGTATCTGCTGCTATTGGAATTATTGTGTTGGATCTGATGCAGTATATTATGTTAGTGTATAATGGAAGTAGATGATAAGAAGTTGTTTCAGTGATATAGTTATTTGTCTGGGTATATGTGTGAAGCATATTTATACAAAGTTTATTGAGAAAAACTCGTGTGAGAAACAAGGATAGGTTATTAGATATCTAGTGCATAGATAGCGAAGTCGACGTAAATTAAACCATCGAGGGGAAAACAACCTTTCGGATGTAGATCATTGAAACGAACATAGCGGTTGTCAAATGTTCGGATGATTGCAGTGAAATGATTTTGAGTGTTATTTGTCCCGGCTATTAGACGATATCTAAAATGGTTAAGGTGTTGAGTATTATATAGAATGAAGTTTTGTAACTTACTGTGATTGCCCAACGATTAAAGTTGCAGGTAATTCTGACATCAATGATGCACTGGTGCCGACACTCAAGATGAGGAAAGGTGGTGATGAATGTTCGAATTGTGTGACATATGTTGTCCGTTCGGCAGCGCAGATGTATCGGGTTCTAAAATCGACTTCAGTCAGTAATGAGCTTATCAAAAATGTGTTGATTACTCAAATGTTGGTGCGTTTCGGTGAATATCATACACTGGAAAGCATTCATCGACCCAATATTTTCCTGGGTATTTTTTTGGCTTGTTTGGACCAATAGTTTCACCACAAGAACCTATAAGGTTTTCTGTAAATATCGCTATTTGATTTTGATAGAATCCGTCAATTTTTCTATGAAATAAAAATGATGAGTTGTTTTATTGATCAATATGATTGTTTTAGAGGAAAATAGTATAGGGACTAATGAATGATCGCTAATAATTGTAATATTCTCTGTGAATTACAACAATGACATTAATTTTATTAATGTGTATGGTTTTTATGTTCTATTTGTAGTCTCTGCGTGACATATGAACACATTTGTTTTTGCCTCTTCTTTATTTCTCAGGTGAAGATGGTTCTCTTTCCATCAAAATAATTGATTGGTCACTCGTCACCTATAGATAACCTTTCTTTATCTTGAATAGTGGCGATTTTTCTTGTTGAAGAGTGTGAAATTTCAATTGGTGTGACTTATGACTCTGTTCAAAGTTTGAATGATACGTGATGTATATGCGAACTGGAAGAGCTTATTGCGAAGAATACTCACACAAGGTTAAGATCAAAATTTGTGGTGTAGCGAAGTTGTTTTGGACAGGCATTACAAGAACATTTGGATTTGATTGTATGTTTTTGCATTGGTTGTAGAAATCTAAATACGATTTCTGTTAATGTGTTTTCGATATTATGAACATCTATTTCGGCATTGTCTTGCAGTAAGTTATGTGTCGTAAGCCAATATAAGCGTGCTACAGTCCAATCATCACTTTCAACAAGTTGAAAGGTACGCCGTAATATTGAATATATTTCTAATGTATCACGTTCAAAGAGATCTCGAAATTCGAAGGAGCCAGCTGTGTAAGCATAGTACATAACAAAAAGACCAGTATCTAATGGGCACGTATTCGTTACGGAATACATTTGTCCTTCAAATATGGCCTTTCGAATGCCAAATCGAGGCCATGCCAACTCCAATGGACCAATATTAGCCAATCCAACTCGTTTTTTTCTGATGATCTGTTGCTTATTAGGTGAGTTCAATGGTGATTGTTTCGCTTTTTTACGAGTTCTTTTAATAGGTCTCGGTGTCGGTGGTTGCGGCACAGAAGCGACACTTGTTATAGACGGTGAATGTGATCGCTTTGGTGATAATATTCCTGATGCTGTTGGACTAATAGTCGGTGAAATATAATCTGTCGTGTATTTAGTATTTGGAGTATGTTTACGAGAACTACGCCGTAAGCTGCCACTGATATCTGTAGTATTTGTGTCGGTAGAACTCATGGCAAGTATAATTTGAGGCGAAAGAGTTTCAGTAAAATCTTCATTGATTATGGGCAGTTCAGGTACAATTGATGAGATTGGTAACGGAAATGTATCTGACACAATAAATGTTCCACTTTGATCAGTTTTGTGACCCGATGATTTATTTGAACAATGAAATGAATCGTCAGAACTAGCTTCACTTTCTGATGATTCATCTTTTGTATCGCTAAATATAAACAAACGTATTTCTTTGGATCTATCCAAATAAGATTCTATAGACAAATGGCACATCTCAAAGTGTTCATCAATGAAATTCACCATAATGCATGACCACAACGGCAGATAGGCAAACCATTTATGGAACAATTGAACAATTTTAGGAGCATATAATTGGTTTGTCGCTTGGTCATTGAGCTTTTCTTTTTTAATGATCTGATTAAGAAATGGCATGCGATTACGTGCTTTAATATTGAATGGTGATTGATGAATTATTGCATCTTTCGTAATGTCAATTTCATCGAGAAAATGAGGCTCTTCGCCATTCTCTGTTTTTTCATCTAAATATTGGTCAATCTCTTCCTTAGTTAACTGATCTGTACTGAGGAGTGAATTTAATTGTGTTAATGAATTTTGATTGTGTGGATTAGCATATATATTTATAATGTGCTCGTATAAATCGTATGCACCATGGAGATTATTGACATTTAATAAAATAACAAAAAGTGAGATTATTTTAAATCGAGCTTCACGTGAGCTCTCTAAATTATGTAAGCTTCGAGAAAATGCCTTCACAACGTGAGAACAACATAATCTCACAAACGTCATATCTTTTAACTGCGATTTGTTATAAGCTCCATCGAGAGTGTTGCTGCAACGTCGAAGATGGCTATGAACATTTTCAATATTGAACGATGCCAGTACACTATTGAGCAACGCCGGTGAAAAATCAATAACAACAAATGATGGTCGTGCTGTTTTACTGAGTGAAGCGGCTTTGCCGCGAAAATTGTTAAAATAAGCAGTTATTGATCCAGTGGTATGATCGGAAAGTAAAGCCCCACTAGCCGGTAAAATCAAATTGATGTTGTTGTCAGTGTATACCATTGTATAGAAATATACTTGATTTTGATTTTTAAATTTTCTGACAATAGAACCAGTTGCATCAATATGTAAATACGAATATGTTTCCTTTTTACAATACCGAATGTAACCATTAATTTGAGATTCATTGAAAAAGTGTACTTCGAAAGGCCATTCTCCAGTTTTTTGTATATATCCTAGAAATTCAGGAGATACAGTGACGCTGAGTCCCTGGAAATGAATCGAAGTCACTAAAGTCTCTTGAACTCACCTGAAGCTGTTAGAAGTCTCTTGAACTCACCTGAAGCTCTTAGAAGTCTCTTAAATTCATTTGAAGTTCCTGGAAGTCTCTTGAACTCATTTGAAGCTCTTAGAATTCTTTCAAAGTTTTCGAAGTCTGCGGTTTCGCCATGTACTCGTATGATCTTTTATATAACACGCACCTTTAACTTTGTTTGATGTATCATCCCATCGTTCGGTTATTTCCCGGAATATTCGAACTTCTTTGAACATATCTTCATCCAAACGGAATTCATTTTTAATCTCCTGGCCAGCTGTTTTCAAAACTTCTGCCGGTGGAACTTGTGTTACATTACCATCTTGAAGAAGAAATGGATCGGCGCGAGCAAGATTCTTTTCATAGACAGCTAGAGCTCCTTCTTCATGTACTCGTTGTCCTTAAAAATGAACAAAATAAGATATGTGTTATAAAATAGAAAACACGTACCCATATCACGTCGTTCAAGACCACGAAGAGGTCGTCTGGCTTTAACTTTACCATTTTCTGTATCGTGATTGATATTGCCAAATACATATACCGTAAATACTGCTGGACTTGTTTTATTTTTAGGTTCTTCTTCAACAATTATGCTGAACGTTGCGGTACAGTGTTTAAATGTGCATCGACCCGAACAACTGAACAAGTTGCAATTTCTCTTTCGTGAGCCGTCTTTCTTTAACGAGTGTTTTTTAAATACGACACTACAGGTTACATCAATCCGTTTGATGTATGTCGCAAGTTGACTTGACCAATTGTCAGCAATCCTTACGTTTTGGCTATCATAGAATTTCATCCATTCCCCATGATTCAAAGTGAAATGCTGAATACGACGTGGGCGCTCGATTGTTTTGGTCCTACTCAATTTTTCATCAGTACGTTCCGATTTTTGCGAATAATCTATTGATTTCGAAGGTAATAATTCGATTTTCTAAAATAAGTTAAAGTGAAAATCGTGTAACTTTTATCAATTGCACTCAATCCAGAGGGTAACCAGTGATTTAGATTATTTATAATTCCAAATGAATCATGTGAATTCAAGACAAATGATGAAAATCGGCCAAAATCACGATAGATCATTTGAACTCATCAAATCATCAAAACTAATGATAAACCACTGAAAAATCAATAAAATCACGCGATATATTTGTAGATTTCACTGATTTCAAACAGATTATCTTGAGTTTTGACGATTCCTCATGAATGTGATTGATTTTTAATGAGTTATACATAGACATGTATCAATTCGAATTCCGATTCTCACGAATTCCCAGTCCAATTCTAGAATTGGAATTGATGCATGTCTAATTATACAGATTGTGTTGAGTTTAAATGATCTAAATCAGTTCTTAGCCCACAATCTGAGCTCATTGGAAATTTTCAACATTCAAACTTGATGATTTTCTGTTCGACATGAACTCATCTTTAATCATGAAAATCATATGAGCTCATTTGGAATCAAGAAAATCATTTGAAATCATTTGAAATCATTTGAAATCATGAAATCACGAAATGATTGTTGCCCTGTTGTAAACAATAGAAAAGTCAAAATCGTTTACATACCTTAGTAGATTCGTTTTGATTTTTTCCATCATTATGAGTTCTATGTTCAGGAGCTTGTGGTAAAGCAACACCCATTTTTGCATAGAATTTAGTTCTTATTCCCTCCCTATCTCTATGCCATGTGGTATAAAGCCATTTTCGGGCTTCATGTGTATGCTTGTTTTTCAGTTCAGTATTACTAGCTAATTGTCCCCATATTGAACTGATATCTGTATATCCATGGGCATCTTCATCCAACAGTTGCCAATTGGAACCAAGTGCTTCGATTGCATCGTGAAATCCTTTGATTTCACCTATCTCTGACCAATAAGTCATTTTACGAAAACGAGAAAACATTTTTGAATTCAATATAGAATGAAATTTATTATTCTTTCCTCGTCAATTTATATGTGGATGAGTGTGGAAGATTGTTTTATCATCACACATATTGTATGTTTCGTCATATTGGCTATCTTTCTCTTTCTTTCTTTTCATTTTGTTTTTGGTCACAGTCGAAAGAACACTTAGAAGAAATGAAGCATGAATATTGTAGAGCTTCGAATTCGAAAATTTAATTCTTCTATTTTGTTTTATGCACATAAAAATAGCTGTATACAGAGCTGAACAATTCAGCTAAAAAATGAATTAACTACTGTTCTACTGAATTACTCCGCTTTAATATAGATATTGACTGATAATAATCGATAATTAACGATTATTTTACTTAAATCTTTGGCTATTTTCATTATTTTAGTACATTAAAAAGAATAAGTTCTTGAATTGTTTTGAGTTGATTTCGATTCAATCCAATTATGATAATGAATTGAATCGAGTCTAATATGCCAATCAAGTTATTGGCAGGTTCTGATATTTCGAATATTTTCCCGAAATACTTGAGTCTGCTTCAATCTCTGTAAACAGTCAAAACATCTTTCAACATCGGGACTTATTATTGTATGAACATGATCTCTGGCATTCATCATTTACACAGAAATGTTTGTTATGTGTCATTTTGATAAATTAGCTGAAAGACCAGATATTCTGATATGATTTGGAATTTTTACAACATATCTTGTATTTAAAAAGATTGATTTTCAGTAGAAAAATGAAGTTATTAGCGTAGTGATCCCAAGCAAGAGATTTCAATGAAAATATATGTAGTATTCATTGAAAAAGAAATGATTTTAAGATTACAAAATCCGAAAGTAGATCCTCAAGTTTTCGAAATATTTCATCATCATTCTACTATTTCTAATCTATTCAACACAACCAAAAGACCCAAACAAAACTTATTCTATACATATCGATTTCTATGAGGAAATATCGTTGAACTGTCGTGGAAGCTTTCTACAACCAATCGTTTTCTCATATTTACAAGTTAATCGTACTTCATTCATTGTCAATATTCCTCGAATCTCTGAAGATAGAATTAAAAGTTGTTTAATACACCGATGCGATCATGGCAAATGTATGAGATATACGAATCAACTAGATCACATCACTTTCTGTCAATGTTATTCAGGATGGACCGGACGATATTGTCATATCCGACATGGTTGACACTATTCATTAGATTCATTATGTATTGGTATATCTGCATATAATCGATCGATTTGTGTTTGTCCATTGCATAAATTTGATCCTTGATGTCTTTTAACTGATACGATCTGTCAGAAACAATCGAATTCATCATGTCAAAATAATGGACAATGTATACCAAATCATCAATATATGGCATTCTTTCAAAGCTTTTCATGTATTTGTCCAAAAAATGTTACTGGAGATCGATGTGAAATCGCTAATAGTCAATTAACAATTATATTCGACAAAAATATTGTACTGCCACAATCAATACTCTTTCATTTTATTGAAATTACTAAATAGTCTTTGGTTGAAAGATTTACCTCAAGAGCTACGACATATCGGTCAATTCCATTTCGACAAGATTCAATCACTGTTTACTGATCTGAACCATTTCATCTTGTTAAGTAATATTTGTCAACCTTTCCTTCCTTAAATTGTTTTTCAAGAAGATGAACTAATTCACCCTCAACACCCTCAAGATAAAATCTTATATCACCTTACTTGTTAATCAGTTTCACTTCGCACTATAATCAAATCAAAGTTGTCAGTTTTTTTAACACTTTTCCATACGTCAAAGAATTGACGAAATCTAATCAAATCTATTTTTTCAAATCAGATTCAACAAATGATATTTTATCAACACATTGTTAGAACTTCTCTTTTGATCTTATCTGAATTAAAATTTGTTTTTGAAAAAAATTGAGATGTACTGAAGTACGCAAAACAACCAAACATTACAATCAAGGTTATGAATCAGATAATATCCAATTTCATACTAATAAGTATATATAAACAATAGATTTAAATATTATTATTATTATTACTATTATTATTTATTAATCAGTATAATACCACAAATATATACAACCAGCAGTACATAATATTTCGAATATACATCAAAAACAAAATTATTCAGTAGATTCGATGTTGTTTGAAGAGTCAAATTGCATCAGATCAATTATTACTAAAAGCGATAAATAACTAAGAAATGGATAAATAATCGGAATAATTATTTACCATTATTATTGACTTCTGATTCAACTTGTTCAGTATGATAATTTCGGAACTTTGGAGTGAACCAACTGGTCTAAAAAAAAGAAGTAATATTATCTTTTAGATTCTATTAAGTGACATACTTTGCATTGACAGTTGTTTCTAATAAATTTGAATGTTATTGAAAGTAAAAACAGACATATTGAAGAGAATGCACCTACAATAAAATTGTGTGTTACTGGAAATTCTGATTTAAAATTAGATATAAGTTGTGAAATCTTTGAAATTGTCTGTAAAATATTCGAGATTGTTGTTGTTATTTTGGAGAGTATTGATGATATTTTAGATGTTGTTGATGATGATGATGGTAGTGGTGTTGTTGTTGATGATGATGGTAGTGGTGTTGTTGTTGATGATGATGGTAGTGGTGTTGTTGTTGTTGTTTTAAAGTTACTTATAGATAACAAATTAAATTTATTTTTCGATTGATAATCGTTAAATGACTTGTATGTTTCAGCCTATATGAATAAAATGAATCATTTCATTTTATTATAACTTAATTGTTTACTTGTAATAATATAACCATATTGAGAAGAATAATGAGCGAGAATATAATCATTTTAATGAATATATTTTGAAACTTATTCGAATTGATAATATTGAAATGTTAAGTGTAGTGTATTCTTTTGTGAATTTTTTGTCTTATTTATACGCCTTTGGTACCTACCCTTCGTCAACATCTGTGATCGTTAGTTAATTGGCACCAATTAAATGTCAACAAACGAATGTACATACGGCTCATTTATGTGTCATCAAAAGAGAAAAGGTTCTTTTTTAATAGATCATCTTTTTATTATATACAAGCGTATGCGTTGAATTGATATAGAGAATATAAAAGAAAACAATTTTCGAGTGCTACTCAATCGTGAGTTTCACATTACATCAAATCGATATACCACTAGCTATTCACAATATCTTCAAGTCATCTAACTGTGTTGACTTACAAAATTATGTAACGATAAATTTATCTATTAAATGAATGATAACCATATGAGAAATTCTTGAAACATGTATGTTCGAACTTATTCAATTGATCTCGATCAAAATATTTTCGGTAAAGATGTAAGTGAATATTGAAACAATTGAATCTCTTTCGAATCAACAATTCGCTCAAGGCTCAATTCAATTTTCTCAAATGGAAACAAATCAAACAAAAAATCAATTCGAATTAAATCGAAAGTCGAACCTTTAGTTTCATTTTCGAATTCAGCAAATACGAATGTTTCTCGTTCGATTTCTTTTTCACTTTTCGATTCCAATGGAAAATAAATTTCTCTCAATTATCCAATTGAAATTTTGATTCTTCAAGATCCAAATCGAATTCTCCTTCCAATGATTCTTCAATATATCACTTCATCTACTATTCCAATTCCAATTCCTATCAGTTACAAGTCTGGAATTGGAATTGGTTCATGTCTAACTATACAGATAGTGTTGAGTTTAAATGATCTAAACCAGTTCTCAGTCCACCATCTGAGCACATTGGAAATTTTCAACATTCAAGCTTGATGATTTTCTGTCCGACATTAATTCTTCTTAAATCATGAAAATAATATGAACTCATTATGAGTCAAGAAGATCATTGCAAATCATGAAATCACGTAATGGTTGCTACTTTTTGATTCGAATTCATCTCCCATTGATTCATTAGTAGTTATGTTATTGTTGATTGTTCTATATATTGGGATTGTATATTCAAATAAATCATGGTGAATCGGTTCATGAACAAGACTTCCTAATATGACTATTGGTAAAATGAAAATCATTCGTCGAGCCATCCATCTACTTACTCTTTTGTCGAAATTAACTCGTTTTGATACATTCACTGTTCGTTCAATACCAACACAACGATTCAGCCAACCCTCAAAGTACGAACATAATTTTAAAGCAGAGCCAATAAATACACAATCAAATTGAAGAACGTTCGAATTAACGATTGAATATAGTTGAGTGAGAACAACAAACCAGAATGAATTGTAAACATAGTAATTGTTAAAAGAGATGTTATTGAAGATGTAAGAAGATAGGTTGCACAGTCAATTGTTCTTAACTCTTTATTTATTAGACCTGTCACTAAGTGATAGATACAGAATTTGTTCTTGTTAAAAAATTACGAACATATTTATCGAATGAATATTCATATGAATATTTACTAAGTTGATTAAAATTCAATATTTATAGTTGACAAAATGTTGTGATAAATTATTTGAGTTGAATTCTATTTTTCAATTGAATGAATATATTTCTTGCACAACAAATAAAGCATGAATGGATATGACATGTTCCGCTCTACTGCCTATCTTTTTTCCACAATCTACTTATTTTTTTGCTCTTGATTGACTTGA
>Ga0209952_1001549_pt1 | contig 19038 bp, 17 predicted proteins | sample ThiBiot_750_biof_2_FD_183951 | JGI IMG/M metagenome (GOLD analysis project Ga0209952, IMG submission 183951) | Wastewater bioreactor microbial communities from Cape Town, South Africa - Thiocy_cont_750_biof (SPAdes) | ecosystem: Engineered > Bioreactor > Thiocyanate-remediating >...
TTATCTTTTCATCTGTCGATTATAAATCGATTTGATGTCATGAGAATAGTCAGACATCTGCGTGTCCTTGAAGAAAATCAAAGAAAAACAAGTGGATAAATCGATGTTGTCAACGATGTTGAAGGTAAAAGAGTCAACAAAAAAAGACAAGTACCGTAATTAGATTAGATCGTTCGCGAAGCAGAAAAAGACGAATAAGTTATCTGTCAACATGAATCTTTTTCCGTCTCTCTCCGTGGGTGAAAACTATTTCTGGTTGAGTTATGTCTTTATAAAAGCACGCGAATTCCTTTGATTTGCTATTAGTTAAACAAAACAAAAAGAAGATATTTCTCTCTCTGTGTGTTATCATGGGAATTCTAAAAGGCAAAGATGCTGCTTTGGAACATATTGAAAAATCTAAAACAGCCTTTCTCGCAACATTAAGTGAAGCTGAAAAAGGTCCATCATCGAATTCAATGCCACCGAAAGATCATTTTATTTTAAAATTCGATCGAAATACAATTAAAAATTTGAAAGGTCGTGTTTATGAAACAATGAAACAATATTCATATGAACAACGAGGAGAAAGTATTCCTGTTTTTGTCAACAATCGTGAAGGTGGCGATGAACCAACGACTCTCAATCCAATAAAACCTGAAACTCCAACTGTTGGTCAACAATATGTTGCTTGTATTTATGATGATCTCAAAATTATCGATGCTCTTATTCTTATCGAATGGAATCAAGTCGATGAATTAGTTAAAACAGCGAATGCACGAAGAAAATCAGTTGTCTAAACGCTCTTTTTCTCTTTGTCTTTTATCCTTTAAGCCCGCTCTTTTTTTTTGTTTGTTTTCATCACCTTTTATTTCGATTTTCAAAATAAAATTCAGCTCGAAAAATATTTTTGAAAGAATTGAATGGCCTGTTGAACAGCTTGATCTCGTTGTTGAAGAACATGTTGATCATCGGATGGTCGAACAACAAATCCATGTGTTGTACCTGGAAAATCAATGAATTGTCCTAAACCATTCGATGTTAATTCACGTTCGAACACTTCTTTGATATCATTCGTAAAAATCGAATCACTTTCAGCACAAAGAAAAAGAATTGGTCGTTGGATTTGTTTTGCTTCTTCTGCAATTAAAAACGATGGATGTGCAACAATAGCTGCAGTGATTCGCGATGATAATTCTTTATGTTTTATTAAATCAACAACAACTTTTGCTCCATAACAAAAGCCAATAATCTACAAAATCCAAAAGTTGTTTTCTAAAATGAAAGAAAAGAAAAGAAAAGGAAAAGAGAACTTGAATGGTTTGATATTGTTGTTGAATAGTTGAAATGAATTGTTGTCCAATTCGACAAGCATCCGACGGTGGATGTTTGTTTAACCAATCTGGTAGAATAGAAAATAAATCTTCGATATTTGGATCAATGGGATCATTTTGAAAATAATCTGGAATAAGAACAGTTGCACCTGTTTCATTATGAAAACAATCGGCTAATCGTTGAGCATTAACAAATGAATAACCGAAAACATCCGTAAAGAAAACAATAACCTTGGATTTGTTTTCACCAATTTGATAGGTTTGAAATTCGCCTATTTGTTGAATTGTTCCTTTCGATTGATAATCAAGTTTTGCACCTAATTGAACACAACAAGGTCCACTCATTTTGTTTTTTCTTTGTTTATCTATGTAAACGTTGTTGTTGTTGTTGTTGTTGTTGTTGTTGTAAATAACTTATCAATGCACTCGTAATTCGAGTCGTCGCATACTGGTTTGTTGTTATCTCGATCTACGTAGATGACGCTCGTCTTTCGTTTCAAAGTAAAACGAAATGTCGGATGAAATTCCATTGATTGATTTTGGTCGATTTCGAAATGGAAATCGTCAAGATCGTTTAGATATTGCCAAACAAATTGGAAAAGCTTGTCGGGAAATAGGATTTTTTTATATTTCAAATCATGGAATCGGTGAATCAACGATCGAAAATGTTTATGAACAAGCTCGAATCTATTTCGATCAATCAATTGAAGAGAAAATGAAATTATTTATTGGTTCATGTCCTTATGAAAACAATCGAGGTTATACACCGATACATGAAGAGAAACTTTCATTGAAAGGTGATTTAAAAGAAGGTTTCGATTTAGCTTTAGAATTACCTGCGGATGATCACGATCGAATAGTCAATCATGCACAATTATACGGACCCAATGTTTGGCCAGAGAATTTACCTGATTTTCGTCGAATTATTTATGATGAATTCTATTTGAAAATGCTCGATTTGAGCAAAGAAATCTTCGAATCATTTGCATTGGCATTAGATTTGGATGAAAATTATTTCAAAGGAATGTTAAATAAACCAATGGTAACAATGCGTCTATTGAGTTATCCACCTCAACCAATTGTTGAAGATGAAGATGAACTTGGTTGTGGTGCTCATACGGATTACGAATGTTTTACTCTTCTATCTCAATCCAATCAGCAAGGTTTACAAATTCTCAATAAAAATCAAGTTTGGATCGATGCCAAACCCATTCCAAACACTTTTGTTGTCAATATCGGTGATTTAATGCAACGATGGACAAATGATTTATTTCAATCAACGATTCATCGTGTAATCAATGTTAGTGGACAACAACGATATTCAATTCCTGTTTTCTTCGGGCCCAATTATTTTACTCGCATCGAAACGATTCTCAAATCAAATCAACAATCGAAATATGAGCCAATTCTCGCTGGTGATTATCTTATCTCGAGATTTGATCAAACCTATCAATATCGACAACAAAAATAACAAAAAAACGATTTCTCTTTCAATAAAATTCAAGTTTATTTCTTTTCTTGTAATCGAAGATGTTCTTCTAATTTCAATTGTTGTTCATATTGTTGCATATTCAACCGTTTTTGTTCTTCACGACGCGAGATTTCACTGAGAATATTCGATCGTTTTCTCTAAAAACAAATTCATTGTGTTTTATCAATAGAAATTGAGTTGATCTCACTTGTTTCTCTTCGTCAATATAATAATTAACACCGTAAACAATTAAACCAGTGATACCGATCGAACCAACTAAGAATAATCTTGCTCCTGTTGACATGACACACTTTCGATTCTCACTACAAAAGCAAAAAACAAAAAGAAAAAGATGTCGCATTTTTAGTAAACGAAAGAGACTAACCAACCAATAGTGGAGGCTAACTTAACTAAACGAACGATCGATATAACGTTTATTTCTTTCTTCATTCGATAGTTAAGAGAAAACAAAACACAAATGATGAAAATTTGAACTGTATAAAAATGAAAAAGGGAAATGATCCTTAAAACAGATCGATAGGACTGATGTGTTTCGTTTTGATTTGAGAAAAAAAAGCAAAAAAAAAAAGCGGTTAAATGTAAATGCAAAAGTTGTTGATTTTGTGTAGTCGAACATTTCGTTTAAGTATTCGAAATGAATGTTGTCATTGTATTCCAATAGTATTGATTCAATGTTTGATTGCATTACTATTGATTTGTTCGATTATTTTCATTTCGAATTATGTTGTCAATGAAAACAATCCGTTGTTTCAAACGAATTCCAATGAGAAATGTTCGACAAATAATCGAAACAATGAAATCAATTTATTTCAAAATTGTTTTGTTGTTTCTTCGTTATTCTATTCGAAATCATCGAGTCAAATTGAATTTGTCGTTCGTTGGTCTCATCAATCAGATTTACTTGAGAAATTCTTAAAGAATCTTCAAACGAATGATCGCATTCAACAATGTGTTCATATTAATCTTCAACAAAATCGAAATGATGCTTTCAGTGAAAGTGCTTTTGTAATTGTGTTTGAAATCAAAGAATTAAATGTAGATTCATTTGAATATGAATTGACGATGGAAATATCGGATTCGGATGAGTTGAACGAAAGATTAATTCATCGAATAGATTTGAGATTTGTTTCTTCTTTCTCAAGTCCATCGGATCAATTGGATGTATTTCAAAGAGAAATCAGTCCGTTTAGTGATTTGAAATTGTTACTCGATCAAATCTATTTGAATGTGATTCATGATGATGAAATCTTATTGAAATTAAATGTCTATCGAATTGGTTGTGTTGAAAGTCGATCTCATCGTTCGATTCCAACACGTTGGTTATTCATTTCGATTCTATATTCGATTTCATTGATTTATCTGTTCGTCAATTTATTTGTGAATTATTTATTAAACAAAGAAAAGAAAGAGAAAATCAAAGAAATGCTTCAAATTGTCAATTTAAAATCATTTGAATATTATTTGTCTTGGTCATTGATTTCATTTATGTTCGTTTGTCTGTTAACATTTATGATCGTTGGTTTAATGAAAATGAAATGGAACGATTGGATAATCTTTGAATCGATTTCATTGAAAGTATTATTGTTAAGTGTGACTTTATTAAATGTTCAGTTGATTGTTTATTCAATATTTACGAGTCAATTATTCGTTGATTATTCTCATTTATTCGTATTGAATGTGTTTGTCTATATGTTGATGAATGTTTGTTCGACGAACAGTTGGATTTGTTATTTGAATCCGTATTTTAGTTTGATAAATTTATTTCGAATTTTGTTTGTATTGGAAAGATCTCGAATGGAAGTGAATTTGTTGGTAAATCAATTTGAAATGTTGCCTCGTTTGATGACAATTTATGTGTTGATTATGATTTCAATTGTTATTTATAGTTTATTGATTTGGTATTTGGATAAAGTCAATCCAGGACAATTTGGAATTCGACTCAAATGGAATTTTTGTTTTCAATTCGATTATTGGTTTCGATCTCAACTATCGAAACAATCATTGACACAAGACGAAGACGAAAACGAAAACGAAGAAAACAACGAGAATTTAATCGTTGAAGTCAAAGATTTAACCAAAGTTTATGAAAGAAATCTTTGTGTTTTAAATAAAATTTCATTTGATTTATATGAAAATGAAATAACATGTTTACTTGGACAAAATGGAGCTGGTAAAACAACATTAATGAATATTCTTGCAGGTTTTATTGAACAAACAAGGGGAAATGTTCGTATTATGAATGAAGAGAAGATTGAAAATGTTCGTCATTTGATTTCATTTTGTCCTCAACATGATATTCTATTTGATTTATTAACTGTTCGAGAACAATTAGAATTCTATTGTCAATGTAAAGGATATCGTGAGAATATCGATGAAATGTTATTGAATCTTATTGAATCGATCGATTTACTTGAACATGAAAATGTATTTTGTAAGAATTTATCCGGTGGAATGCGTCGACGTGTGTCACTTGCTTGTGCATTTATTGGTGAATCGAAATTGATTCTGTTGGATGAAGCATCGAGTGGTGTTGATCCATTGAATCGACGTTTGTTATGGGATTGGATTCGATCGATGAAAGTCAATCGAACAATTCTATTGACAACTCATTTTCTTGAAGAAGCAGATTATTTATCCGATCGAATTGTTATCGTTGATCGAGGTCGAATCGTTGCAATCGATTCATCGAAACAATTAAAACAAAACTATGGCAATGGTTTCAAATTTATTCTCTATAAAAATCGTCAACAGATCCGAAATGAATTCGATTTATTTGATTTCATTCGAAATTATTTGCCAAATTGTGAAATTGAAATCGAAACACGAAATCAATTGATCATTCAAAGTAACGAAACATCGTCGGATAAAATCAGTCAAATTCTCTTTCAATTCGATTTACTCAAACAAAATGAAATCATTCGAAATTATTCGTTGAGTCAAACCAATCTCGAAGATGTTTTTCTCAATTTAATTCCCATCGATCAACAATTGTCTTTCGAACAAATTCAAGACAATTGCCAACAAATCTATTCATTGACTCCAATTCAACAACAACATTCCTTCGATTTCTATTTCAATCAATTTCAAGGATTAACTCTCAAATCGTTGATAATCATGAAGAAAACTTTCGTTTATTTGGTGATTCTCGTTGTCGTTTCATTTGTCATTCATTTCTATTTCCATCGAATGTCAAAACAATCGAATGAAATTATTTATTCGTTTGATAAATTAACTCATTTGAGTCATTGTCGAGTTTATATTGTTGATCAATTTACAAATCATCAAATCGAATCTCTTCAACAACGATATTCAACTATCGAATTTATTTCTTTGAAAAACATGTCAAATGTTGAACAATTGAATGAATTCTTATTAAATCGTCGTCGAGTTGATTTAAATAGTTATATTCGAGATTGCGTAGGTCTATTGATCGATGGTGAACGAAGTATTTCGTTGTTGACATCTCATTTATTGATTGGATATGAATCAATTCATTTCCTATCGAATTATTTCTGTCAAAATCAATGTTCAATTCGAACTCATTTTCGATTTCGATCAACGAACAAAACAAAACGAAGAACAAATCGAAGTTTATTTTCAATTGTAAAAGTGTTTTCATTGTTAAGTTGTTTCTATGGAATCTATCCGGGTGAATTCACTGAAATCGATTTGTTCATTGTGAATTTAATTTCGATTTATTTGATAATTTTAATTCGAAGTGAAAGTAAAGATTTGGTTGATTTAATGAAAATCTTCGGTTTAAATTCGATGTTGAATTTCTTGTCGAATTATTTGTTTTGTTTGATTTTAACTGTGATTTATTCGTTGATTGTTTACTCGTTCGTTGTTTATTTTCCAAATGAATCGAATAACAACAAAAATGAATCTTTAATTCGACAACGTTTTTATTTGTTAACATTTGTCAATTATTTGTCATTATTACCTTTTCTCTTTTGGATTTCGAAATCGATTACAAATGAATTTCTGTGTGGTTTAATGATTTATTTGTTGTTAGTTGTGATTGAATTGATTGATTACATTCGATTGATATTTGTTATGATCAATGACAATGTTCGTGTTTATTGGTTATTTAATATTTTGATTCCTTCGTTGAATAATAAAAGATTAATTTCGATGTTTTTAAGAAAATTTCAAAAAGATTTCTGTGAAATTCTTTCGAAAGAAACCGAATTAATGAACAAATATAAATTTCGAAAGGAAATTCATGAAAATGATTTATCGAAACATTTGTTGATCAGTTTGATTCAATTTGTAATTTATTCATTGTTAAATGTTTATTCATTTCGAATCAATTTCAATTTGATCAATCGACTTGAAAACGATGATTTCGATGAGAATGAACTCGATGAAAATGTTTTCAACGAACGAGAACGATTATTAACAAGAAATCGAATTGATGTTGAAGATCCGTTGATTTGTTTAGATTTAGTTAAAACTTATCGTGGAGAACAAACAAATGCAATTGATCATTTAACATTTTCAATGAAACAAGGCGAATGTTTTGCTTTATTAGGTTTAAATGGAGCTGGAAAGAGTTCTCTCTATAAAATGCTCGTTGGACTTGTCGATTCAACCCAAGGTGAAATCTATTTAAATGGACAATTAGTCGAGAGACGTTTGTTTTCCAATGAAAAACATATTGGTTATTGTCCTCAATATGATTTCAATCAGAAATATTTATCTGTGAGAGATTATTTACAATTATTTTTATATTTAAAAGGAATTGTTCAACATGAAATCAATGAAACAATTGAGATGATTTCAAGTTTATTTCTATTAGATGATCATTTGATGAAAACAGTCGATGAATTAAGTGGTGGAACACGACGACGATTACATACGGCATTAGCTTGTCTTCCCAATTCGAATCTAATTATTTTAGATGAACCAACAACAGGTGTCGATCCATCGAATCGAAAACAGATGAGATTCATTTTTGAATATTTATTAAATGACGATAAAAGTCTTTTGTTAACATCTCATTCAATGGAAGAATGTCAATTATTAGCAAATCGATTTGCAATTCTTAATCAAGGACAATTTCTTTGTTTCGATTCAATTGAAAATCTTCTTCAACGATTTCAATTCGAATTTTATTTATTTATTCAATTTCAATTCGATGAAAATCTTTCGAAATTTCTCTCCGATTTGCAAAGTCAAATTGATTTCGAATTCATCGAAGAGAAACGTCAATTTCTCGTATTAAAATCCAAAGAGAAATGTCTCTTAAAACTATTTCAAACGATTGAATTATTGAAAGACATGTATTCGATTGAATCTTATCAAATTCAACCAACTGCAATCGAACAAATCTTTTTTCAATTATTAAATGAACATTTTATTGATTAAGAAAGATATAAAGATTTTATTAGCCTAGGAAAATAACAACTAGATAAATTATCGAAAGACCAAGTAAAATTCCGAAGATTTGTCGAATTGAATGACTAAAACAAACAAACAAACAAACAATTCATCATAAAAACAATATCTGTTGAAGAATTGATTTACGTTAAATCATTTTCTTTTAATAATTCAGGAACAGTTTTAACAAGTGCAACATAAAGAAAAGCTCCACTTGTAAACGGAAGAACCCAAAGAGTACCTGTATAATTACATTTGAGAAAATAAGAAAAAAAATGTTGTGTATTTACTATGAATTTCTTTTGAATAATAAAGAGCAAGTGATGCTCCTAGAACACCTCCTAAACCTGTTAAAAGTTGAGCTTTAGTTGCTTGCCATCGATCGAAACCAGATCGTAAAAGAATTGCAAAATCTCCCATTTCATGTGGAATTTCATGAATAACAATTCCAACCAATGTTGTTAAACCAACAAATGGACTAATGGCAAATCCACCACCAATCGCTGCACCATGTGTCAAATTATCAATAAAATTAGCTAAACAATTCAAATAACCCGTTGTCTACGAACAACTTCTCTTTTGTTTTTTTTCTTTGACAATTTCTTAAAAATAAACTTTTTACTTGAATATGAACTGAACCGGATTTATCATTTTGATCCTAAATTTCGTGAGAAAGAAAGAAAGAAAGAATACAATAGAATGGAAAGTTTAGAATTGAAATTACAGTTGGTAATTGTTCATCTTCGGGAAAGATTTGTTCAATAATAAAGAAAATAAAAAGACCAAAAAGAGTCCATAATCCAATATTAATTGTCGAACTTTGTGCATGTGAATATGCTTCAGGTAATAAATGAAGAAAAACATCGCCTAATTGACTTCCAACAGCGACACTTAATAATAATTCTAAATAAGGTTTATCTTCTAAATAAATGAATGAATCAATTGAATTGATCGATTGAGTCAAAATGAAATGAACGAATACTTTTCGATTGTTCATTGGGAACAACAAAAATGGGCAGAAGACCAATAGAACCAACAAGTAATGATCCACAAATGGAAGATAACCATGTTTGATATGAATAAGTGATTCGTTGAGTTGACATTTTTATCTTTCAACTATTTCATTCGATTCATCGTTCTATTTAAATCCTTTCGTTTTTGCGTGGCAAGAGAAAAAAACAACAAATGTTTTGTATTTTGAATATTTTTTTCTTTCTTTTTCATTTTCGAAGCACCTCGATGAATCATGTTGACACGGATTTTATTGTTATCATTTCAGATCTAAAGTACGGGCAGATGTTCGTTTTTCTCATGTCAGTTATCTATTCAAATCAATTTTAAACAACACACAAATTTAATCGGGTACAACAGATTCATCGGAAGGATTCAATTGAAAACCACGTAACAGAAAAAATAGAAAAATATCAACTAATAAAATGAAATAAGGCAAACAAATTAGAAGAATTTCTCCGAATGTTGCTCGTCGTTGACTAAATGATATTTGACGTGCAATCAATGACGATCGATTATAAGAATTCATTTCTTCCATTTCAATTTCGTCATCGAATTCATTTTCAGTTTGTTCGTTTGTTTGCATTTGTTGAATCTTTTTTTCGACTGTTTTTATCTTTTATCAACATCGAATCTTTCTTTGTTTTTTTTTTATGAAATAATTCTTATCGAATTCAAGTCTCAAACAAATAATTCTCAATGTCTCCTTCTTCTCACAACGTGTCTCTACTTAACCTACAAAAAAGAAAAGAGAAAAAGAAAAAGAAACCTTGACAATCTTGTTGATTTCGAATGGATTCATTCGATCGATCATTGCTTCTACTTCTCTGCTAACACTAAACGAATCTATTTTCTTTTCAATAATTGTAATGTCTTCTTCGTATGGATTGTGGAATACAATTAGACAATGGCGTCTAACACAGATATTTATAGTCCCTTTAAACTTTGTTTTTGGACGTTTCATCAATGGTAAGATTCGATTTTCATTTCATTTCTCATTCAATTCAGTTCGAATCGAATCGGTCACATGTTTTATTTGTCGATTTTCGGCGAATAAAGCAAAATGTTGTTGTTTAAAAAAAAACGTTGATAGTGTCTCTCACTTATTTGTTTTCTTTTCTGTTAACGTTAAATTGGAAAAAAAGAAAGAGAACGGAAGAAACCTACTTCTATATAAAAATAAGAACATTCAAGTTAACTGACGAATTCAAATAACAAAGTCCAAAAGAATATTTCATATAAACTTAAAAACTCATCATATCCAGATCAATTTATATCAATTCGAGTTTTCATTTTCAAATTCTTATTCATCAGAACTTCATTGTAGACCAATTATTTTTTTATTCAAAAAAAATATGGCAGACGCGAATAGCGGTGATGATATTGCTACAACGGAAAACCAAGAACTACCGACAACATTGAAAGATTCAACCGGCAAGGATCAAGACGAAGATAAAACACATTCAAATTTATCTGAAAAGGGTAATGTTACAATGGAGAATCCGACACAATCGTCACCATTGAAAGATTCAACTGAAGTGACTCACAAAGAGGATAAGCCATGTCCAAATTTACCTGTGGATAATGATAATATTTCAAACGAAGTGGATTTCGATAACGGGGACGAGAATACACCTGATCAAGGAGCAATTCCTCTACTACCGAGAAAAAGTACTGATGAAGCGGCCACAACTCAGTCTCTATCAATGCATAATTCGACTAATAATTCGACAGCTGAGAATAAACCAAATTCATGTATTACTTCTTTTTTAACTGTTATGTTTTTCTTCGCTTTATATTCTACTATTTGCGGGTGCAATCGTATATCTAAGTTTTTTTCTACCATTTTAGCTGGTGCTGGACCACATAACGTTCCTCCTTCACTTAACCCAAGTGATCTTGAAGGTCGTCCTAAAAGTCTCCCTCCAATCGATTCAGATCCTTGGACACCTCCGATCGTAACAACAGAAAACGAAATACTTACTCCACAAGAAATCGAAGAAAGACAAAAGATTAAAGATCAATTTGAACAAACAATAAAAAACGATCATTATAGAGATTACAAGAAGATATTGATTTGCTCAAGTGATCAAAGTTAGTTTTTTATATGATGAGTTTTATAAAATGATAGATTTGTTTGAATAGATAAATCATGGTTAAATCTTCAATTTCATGATCCCGAACAACGATCGAAGATAATCAAACCGAATGAAATTGAAATGACTGATCCACCTGAATCCACAAGAGATGAAACCTTGTTAGATCGTATTAAAGGATCAATGATAGGAATGGCTGTAGGCGATGCTCTTGGAGCTCATGTAGAATTTCGACCTTATGAATTTCTTCAAGCAAATCCTGTTACAGATCTTGGAAGTGGAGGAACTTGGGGTTTAGAGAAAGGACAAGTATATCAACACTTTTCTTTTTCTTTTCATTTGAAATCAATGTAATTGATTTTAGTTTACAGATGATACTTCAATGGCTCTTTGTTTAGCTAATTCATTAATTGATTATGAAGATTTTGTTCCTTATGATCAATTAGTTCGTTATAAATGGTGGTATGAATCTGGTTATATGTCATCAACAGGACATTGTTTTGATATTGGAAATGCAACGAGAGAATCAGTCAACGAGTTTACAAAACGTCAAAACAAAATTAAAGAAACTACAGACAAAAACATTGATGATTATCGTTCGATTCATGAAAAACTCACCGATTTTAATGTGAATTGTAGTTATGAGGGTGTAGCTGGAAACGGTGCATTAATGCGTCTTGCTCCTGTTCCATTATTTTTCTTTCAATCTCCAATAAATGCCGTAGAATATTCAGGTATTAGTGGACAAATCACTCACGGAGATAGAAAATCGTTCGATGCTTGTCGTTATTATGGTGCATTGATTGTTGCTGCTCTTCATGGATTTAACAAAGATCAGTTGTTAGATAACAACTTTTATTCAACATATCGTGAATCTTTATTTCAAAATAACACACTTCATAACGATATTAAAGAGATTGCTGAAGGTTCTTATAAAAAACAAGGAGGATATAAAGAAGGTATTCGAGGTAAAGGTTATATTGTTGCTGCTCTTGAAGCTGCTCTTTGGGCTTTCTGGAAGCATGACAACTTCGAAGACGGAGCACTTGCAGCAGTTAATCTCGGTGATGACACAGATACAACAGCTGCTATCTATGGACAACTTGCAGGAGCTTTCTATGGTTATCAAGGATTACCATCAAAATGGACTCAACATGTTTATGCGAGAGAATTTCTAGAAAAATTAAGTCAATGGATTGCATACGAAGGACAACAATGGTATGAAAAACAGCAAGAACAGCCCAAACCAGAGCAGCAAGAACAACCGAAACCAGAACAGCAAGAACAGACAGAATAGAGATTTAAAAGAAAAAGTTAGTATTGAACAAGTTTCTTTTTCTTTTTTGTATTTGTTTGTGAGTATTTTTTTTTTGCCTAAAATAAAGAATGAAGTGTGATGATTTGGTAAGAATAACTGAAAGTAATCTTGTTTGTAGATTTCAATTGATTTGATAATAAAAAAAAAGATAAAAATGGAATTTCTATCATTTGATGATCGTAGACTTCCACATGAAATGCAACTATTTCATCCATCTCCATTAGAATTGTCTATTGATCGAGATAAATTAAATCGATTTATGGGTTCAATGGTTGGTTTAGCTGTAGGTGATGCATTGGGTGCAAGTTCAGAATTTCGTCCTCATGAATATTTGGTTCGTAATCCGATTGTGGATATGATTGGTGGAGGAACATGGGGTCTTCCAGCGGGTCATTGGACAGATGATACATCGATGGCATTGTGTCTTGCTTCATCTTTAATTACAATGAAAATCTACGATCCATATAATCAAATGGTTCGATATAAACGATGGTATCAACAAGGATATTTATCTTCTGTAGGACGTTGTTTTGATATTGGAAATGCAATAAAACAGTCTCTCAACATATTTCAATCTCGTCAAAATCAATTTGCTTATCGTTTACGATTTAACGAACGTCAACTTGATCAATTTTCATGGAAACAAATACAAGGATACGGTGAATTCGATGTGAATTGTAGTTCAGAAGGTGTAGCTGGTAATGGTGCATTGATGCGTCTTGCACCGATTCCACTTTTTTTCTATCGATATCCTCAATTAGCAATTGAATATGCTGGTCGTAGTGCTCGTCTTACTCATGGAGATAGAAAAGCGATTGATGCTTGTCGATTTTATGCTGCATTGATTCTTTCTGCTCTTCATGGACATCCAAAACATTTCATTCTACGACCAGATTTCTATGACTCTCATCGAAAATTGTTTGGTCGAATGGATCTTCATCCAGAAATACTTCAAATTGCTCGTGGATCGTATCAAAGAAAAATTGGATACGAAGGAGGAATTCGAGGAAGTGGTTATGTTGTTCAAGCTCTTGAAGCTGCTCTTTGGGCTTTCTATACAACAAATTCATTCGAACAAGGAGCACTTGCAGCAGTTAATCTCGGCGATGACACGGATACAACAGCTGCTATCTATGGACAACTTGCTGGAGCTTTCTATGGTTGCAATCAAATTGATTCGAAATGGAAAGACAAACTCTATGCTCGTCAACTTATTGTTTGTATGAGTCAATGGTTATTTACATTAGCAAATAAATATAAAATGACTACAGATGACCAATCAACAATCTATTATTGATCTTAGACAAAACAACGCAATTAACTAACACGCTATTTTAACCAGAACTCGAAATTGAATAAAGAATATAGACGAAATTGTTGTTTGTTGATTCCGTATAATGGAATTAAGTTTGTTCGAGAAAAACAAACGAAAGAAAGAAAGTAAAAGTGAATTCAAAGTGAAAGAATGAGTGAAACAAATTGGTTGGAACGATTGGATTTATTTACAAATGAAATTCAACAAGATTCGATTTGTTGGGAAAATTTAACTGATTTAGAAGAGAAAAGTATTCGATGTTTATTAGCTGGAGCCATTGCTGATTCATTTGCTAATCAACTCAAACCAACAGATACTTTCGATAAATTATTTCAAAATCCAATAAAACAATTGAGAAATGATGCGAGATGGAATGAAAATACATCCATAACTCTCATTATTTCGTTGAGTCTTATTGAAAAGAATCAATTGAATTCGTATGATCAATTAGTTAAATTGAAACGATGGTGGAAACATGGATATTTATCTTCTAATGGAAGGCCAACGTATGTTTCTCTTTTCGAATTTGTTTTTTTTGTATTTGTTGTCTCATAGGAAAATCAATGTATCGATGCGTCAATCGTTAGAAAAACTACAAAAACATGAAAATGAATTACGTCGTCAAAGAAATCTTCGTCCAATTGATAATAAAAGTTGTCGATATGGTTCATTGTTATATTTCGATGATAGTCCGTTGTCTCGTGTTGCACCAATTGTCCTTTTCTTCTATTCGAAAGACGTGAGTCCAAACGAAATTTTATCATTGGTAAAACAATCGGTTGAACAAACTCATTTGGATAGTCGTGTGATTGATTGTTGTCGATATTTAGCCATTATATTCTATTCAATTCTTGAAGGAGATAACAAACAAATGTTTTTAAGTAATCATTTCAGTGAAAGATGTTATAAAAAAGGTTGGTTAGGATCAAGTCGAATTCATTATCTTGTTGAAAAGATTTCTCAAGGATCTTATAAAAAAGCCGATGGATATTTTCAAGGAATTCGATCGAATTCGAGTGATATTCTTTGTTCACTTGAAACAATTCTTTGGTGTTTATGGAGTGATAATGATATCTTTGAACGAGGTCTTATTCAAATTGTTCAATTAGGAAATCATCCAACAAGCATTGCTTCTGTTTATGGACAATTAGCTGCTCTTCTCTATTTGCCAGAAAATAATATTCCAATCGAATGGATCGATCAACTCTATGCCAAACATTTCATTGAATCGATCGGTAAATTACTTGTTTCACATAAACATTTGCCAATAATTCAATTCGACGAATCCAATGAAGATAAAGTCAATTTGTGGAAGATTCTATTTCCAACAACAACAACAACAAAAGCAAATCAAACGAAAATTGATCGAAGACCTTTTGCTTTTGGAGCAATGCAATGAAATTCGATTCTGTTTGAGAAGACCTTCGTCACATTTTCACAATGATTTCAATCAGAAATTCTTTTTTTTTTTTATTCTTAATAATAAAATGTCGTTGTCGATTTCAATTGATAAATCGAATTTTCATCAATTGGTTTCGATTCGAAAATTGTTAAAAGATCTTCTCAAGAATTTGAATGAAATTGTTCATCAACAAACTCAACTTATTGAATATCTTCAACAAATCGATCATCATCATCATTCACTCGATCAGTGCAAACAAATCCTTGACAATTATTTCGAAGAAATCAATCGAAATGAACTAATCATCGATGAAATTGTCGAACAATATCGATGTTTAACATTGAAATCGAATGAAATCATTAAATATGAAATTAATCTTCGCAAAGAAACGAGTTTCTATCCAAATTTAACGAATGTCAAAATGTATCTAAAGAATATTTCGATAAAAGATCGATGTTTATTATCAACCAATGACGAATATCTTTTGGTTCATACAAATCAACAATTACATTTATTCGATCGAAATTATCGATTAAGAACAAAGATTCGATTGAATGAAATCATTCATGATATTTGTTGGTCAACTCAACTCAACAAATTCTTTTTGGTTTCATCAAAAGATTTATTTGAATTCAATGTGAATTCGATATTATTGAAATGTGTACGATTGACATATAAAAGTCAAGGTCATTGGAATCGTTTATGTTTTTCTCATAAATATCTGTTTATAAGTCAAAGTGAAGTCAATTCTGATTTGTATCAATTCGATTTATTTCCAACAATTCAATTGTCGAAAAAATTGAAAAAAGAAATCTATTCGAATGCAAATCAATTTATCAATGATTTGAAATATTTCGATCGAAAAGTTTATTTGTTAATTGAAGATAATTCAACCAACGAATGTTTTATTCAAATTTATTTATTAAAAACATTCGAACTCGAAAAGAAACTTTGTCTTGGTTTCGGTTGGAATTATCGATTAACTTTATTTAATAATGAATATTGGATTATTTCAGATAATTATAATCAACGTTGTATTTATTTCGATGTCAATGGACAAATATTAAAAATAGATAAATTATCTTTGAAAATCAATGAAATCGTTGGTTGGTTTCATCAACAATTAATCATTGAAAGTGATCATAACATTTCGATTTATCAATCGTTGTAACATCGAAATTTGAATTCAAATTATAAATCAAATCTTTGGATAAATGTTCAATGACAATTTGTTTGTTTTGATAGACAATTTTGAGATGATTATTGCAATTTTGTAGAGGAATAATTTGTGCATGATCAAGAAGTGAATTTGTCCAATAAATATTGACGAGATAATTGCCTCGTGCTCTTAAACCTCGAACAAATCCATTGATCCAATGTTGTTGAGGGAGAGCAGGTAACAATTCAATTTGATTTCGATGAGATTGAAGAAGCATTTCAGCAATTGCAGCTGTACCTCCGAAATTAGCATCGATTTGAAATGGTGGTCCATCAATTAAATCAAAAAGATTGGTCGATGTATGTCGAGGTGTTAATAACATTTTTAATAATTCAAATGATCGTTGACCTTGATAAAGACGAGACCAAATACATGCTTTCCATGCCAATGACCAACCGGGAGATTCAATATAAATTCCACGAAGTGTCAATGAACGAATGACAGCTTGTTTATATTGTTCGTTGTCTTCCCGGATAAATACAATACAAATGAGACATATGTCGATTTTGTTGATCAGCAAATCGATCCCAATCGTGAAACCATTCTTGTAATTGACCCTCATGACCAATCTGAAGTGGTGGCAATCGTTGAAGACATTGTTCAAGTTCTTGACGAAATTGTTCGTCAATATGAAATAAAATCGACGATTGAATAAGAAAATGAAATAAATCTTTGATAAGAAGAATATCGAGAGTTGGACCTTGACAAACAACTGCATTCAATTGAACATGATGAGGAACTTCAGGTGACATCGATGGATTTGTCATTAAATAACCTGAATATTCAACTAAATTTTCAATCACAAATTGACCTGCATTTCGAATAATTTCATAATATCTCAAGAGATTTTGTTGATCATTAGTAAATTGAAAATGATCATAAATTGATTTTAAAAGCCAAATACCTCCCATTGGCCATGCTCCATAAATAGGATCATCGACAGGAGCTGTTCCACGCCAAATATCTGTATTATGATGACAAACCCAACTGCCCGAACGTTTTGTTCCATAATGAATTTGTGCTGTTCTTTGTCCAGTTTGATAAATATCTTCAATCAAATGAAATAATGGTTGATAACATTCAATTAAATTCGTCACTGAAGCAATCCAATAATTCATTTCAATATTAATATTTATCGTATATTTCGAACCCCAAGCTGGTGACATCGAATCATTCCAAATTCCTTGTAATGTCGATGTTTGACTACCTTCACGACTTGAACTTATTAATAAATATCGACCAAATTGAAAATATAATGTTAATAATTGAGGATCTGAATCGGGATCCGAACTAAACAATTCAATTCGACGATTTGTTGGCAAATTCATTGATGAACTTTCACCTAAATTTAATTGAACTCGATTAAATAATTGTTGATAATCGAGTAAATGTCGAGAAAATAATTCATCGAAATCAAAAGAAAGACATTTGTTAATTTTATCGATTGACAATTGACGTTGATCTCCGGTTAAATTCAAATAATTGACGTAATTTGTTGAAATTACAATTCGTAAGAGAATTTCATTGGAATTTAAAATAAGAAAACGATCATTAAAATCAATCAATTGTCCATCAGTTTCAATGTGAACTAACAGACAGAAACGAATAGTTCCTTTCATTTGTTCATGTGAACCAGCTACACCATCGACAATCAACAATCGTTTCTCAAAATCACTGCTAATTTCAATGTTTTGTGGTGATGAAAATGAAATCAATGTATTGATATTTTGCGTTGATTTCATTCGATAGACAATCGATTGATCAGGAAACGATGCAAAACACATCGATTGACAATTGATTCGATTATTTAACGAATAACTTGTTTTCACTATGGATTCTTGTAAATTCAATTGTCGTTGATAATTATCAATTGATTGAACACGTTCATCATGGAGAAAATAATCGAAATAAAGATTTCCAACAGTTTGATAATGAGATTGATCGGTTGGAACTCCAAAGAAATGTTCTCTTAACATTTGTTGTGCATCGATCCATTGATTTTCATTGATCAATTGTCGAATTGGATTTAAATATTGAAATGCATTTGCATGTGAATAATCATGTGGACAACCAGACCAAACTGTATCACTATTCAATTGAATTATTTCACGTGGATATCCACCGAATAACATTCCACCTAAACTACCATTACCAATGGGTAATGCATCCAACCATTGACTCGCTTCTTTATCGTACCATAACGACAAATTACACGATGGATTTTCTTTTTTACTCAAGATCTTTGACGGTTTTACGATCATTTTAGTTAACAGATAATCGATGATGGATTGGAATTTCAATTGACAAGCTAATTTCAATGGTTGAAATAAATAAATATCAGCTCCTTGTTCACAAAGTTGTTTAACCAAATCCAATTGATTATTTCTAATCGCAGATAGAATTGGTGTTTCAACAAATATCCATTGATCATTTTCATCAATTTCATGAATTTCATTGAGTGAAAACGACATTTTCTTTTTTTTTTTTATT
>Ga0209952_1001551_pt1 | contig 19024 bp, 20 predicted proteins | sample ThiBiot_750_biof_2_FD_183951 | JGI IMG/M metagenome (GOLD analysis project Ga0209952, IMG submission 183951) | Wastewater bioreactor microbial communities from Cape Town, South Africa - Thiocy_cont_750_biof (SPAdes) | ecosystem: Engineered > Bioreactor > Thiocyanate-remediating >...
GCAGGACCTCACCGGCGGCCCCAACGGCATCAGCGGCATTCCGCGCCCGACCGTATTCGGCATTCCGCTGACGCCCGGCGAACACGGCTTCGCCGCCATGATTGGCGTGCCGTTCTCGCCGACCCATCGTCTCGTATTCCTATTCTATCTGATCCTCGCGCTGGCGCTCATCACGAACTGGGTCACCATTCGGCTGCGCGCACTTCCGATCGGCCGCGCATGGGAAGCGATGCGCGAGGATGAAGTCGCCTGCCGCGCGCTTGGTATCAACATCACCACGACGAAACTCTCAGCCTTCGCCATCGGCGCAATGTTCGGCGGCTTCGCCGGCGCGTTCTTCGCCACGCGGCAAGGCTTCATCAGTCCGGAGTCATTCTCCTTTCAGGAGTCGGCGCTGGTGCTGGCCATCGTCGTGCTCGGCGGCATGGGGTCGCAGCTCGGCGTCGCGCTCGCAGCAATTGCAATGATCGGCGGGTTCGAGCTGTTCCGCGGCCTCGATCAATTCCGCATGCTGGTGTTCGGCGGCGTCATGGTGCTGCTGATGATCTGGCGGCCGCGCGGTCTGATCGGCCATCGCGCGCCCACCGTGTTCCTGCAAAAGCGAACCGAAATATCGGCGTCGCTGGTGAAGGAAGGCCACGGATGACAAACGCCGCGCCGATTCTCGCCATCGACGGGCTGACGATGCGCTTCGGCGGCATCGTCGCCATCAACGAACTATCATTCACGGCGCAACGTCGGCAGATCACTGCGCTGATCGGGCCGAACGGCGCCGGCAAGACGACCGTGTTCAACTGCATCACCGGCTTCTATCGGCCGAGCGGCGGCACCATGACGCTGGTCCACGACGACGGCGCGACGTTCCGGCTCGATCGCCTGCACGATTTCCGCATCTGCAAATACGCGAAGGTCGCGCGCACCTTCCAGAACATCCGGCTGTTTCCCGGCATGACCGCGTTGGAAAACCTGATGGTGGCGCAGCACAACACCTTGATGCGTGCTTCCGGTTTCAGCCTGCTCGGGCTCCTCAGTGCGCCGTCGTTCCGCGCCGCCGAACGGCAGGCGATCGACCTCGCCCGCGAATGGCTGCAACGCATCGGCCTGCTCGACCGCGCCGACGATGCCGCCGGCAATCTGCCCTACGGCGATCAGCGCCGCCTCGAGATCGCGCGCGCGATGTGCGCGCAGCCGGCGCTATTGTGTCTCGACGAGCCCGCCGCCGGCCTCAACGCCAACGAAAGCGCCGCGCTCAGCGATCTGCTGCTGTCGATCCGCGACGATATCGGCACGTCGATCCTGCTGATCGAACACGACATGAGCGTGGTGATGGAAATCTCCGACCACATCGTCGTGCTCGACCATGGCGTCAAGATCGCCGACGGCGCACCGCGCGCGGTGCGCGACGACCCGAAAGTGGTCGCCGCCTATCTCGGCGCCGACGAGGAAGACGCCGCAGCCGTCATGGAGGGCGGCGCATGAGTGCGGCCGCGACATCGCTGCTCGCCATTCGCGATCTGCGCGCCGCCTACGGCAAGATCGAGGCCCTGAAGGGCGTCGATCTCGACATCAAGGCGGGCGAGATCGTCGCGCTGATCGGCGCCAACGGTGCCGGCAAGTCGACATTGATGATGTCCATCTTCGGCCGCCCCCGCGCCCGCGCCGGCCACATCCTGTTCGACGGCCAGGACATCACCGCACTGCCGGCGCATCAGGTCGCGCGGCTGCGCATCGCGCAATCGCCGGAAGGCCGCCGCATCTTCCCGCGCATGACGGTGGCGGAAAACCTGCAAATGGGCGCCGACGCTACCCCCGGCAGTGATGCCGAACGCGCGGCCAGCCTCGCGCGTGTGCTGAAACTGTTTCCCCGCCTCGACGAGCGCATGGCGCAACGCGGCGGCACGCTGTCCGGCGGCGAGCAGCAGATGCTGGCGATCGGCCGCGCGCTGATGAGCCGCCCGCGCCTGTTGTTGCTGGACGAACCCTCGCTCGGCCTCGCGCCGCTGATCACAAAGCAAATCTTCAACGCGATCCGCACGCTGAACCGCGAGGACCGCCTCACCGTGCTGATCGTCGAGCAGAACGCCAACCACGCGCTGCGCCTCGCCCATCGCGGTTACGTGATGGTCAACGGCCTGATCACCATGAGCGGCCCCGGCATGGAACTGCTGCAACGCCCCGAAATCCGCGCCGCCTATCTCGAAGGCGGCCGCCACGGCTGAGCGGCGACCAAGTGACGCGGTCCCCAAGGCGGGCCGTGCGCGAAATTTGCCCATGACACCGGCGGCAAATCATCGGACAATGCCCGGATAACCGGCACAAGCCGGACGCAACCTGACACCTCCGCGAGGAACACTCGAATGAAATCATTGAAGCTGATCGGCTTGGCCTTTGGCGCCTCGCTGGCGCTCTCGACCACAACCTTCGCCCAGGACATCACCGTCGCCGTGGCTGGCCCGATGACCGGCAGCGAATCCGCGTTCGGCCGCCAGTTGAAGAACGGCGCCGAGCAATTCGTCGCCGACGCCAACGCCGCCGGCGGCGTGCTCAACAAGAAGCTGAAGCTGTTCGTCGGCGACGATGCCTGCGATCCGAAGCAGGCGCGCTCCATCGCAGAGAAGATCGGAAGCCAGGGCATTCCGTTCGTCGCTGGCCACTTCTGCTCGTCGTCGTCGATCCCGGCGTCGGAAGCCTATGCCGACAGCAACGTGTTGCAGATCACCCCGGCCTCGACCAACCCGCTGTTCACCGAACGCAAGCTGTGGAACGTGCTGCGCATCTGCGGCCGCGACGACCAGCAGGGCGTGGTCGCCGCGCAATACATCGCGAAGAACTTCGCCGGCAAGAACGTCGCGATCCTCAACGACAAGACCACCTACGGCAAGGGGCTCGCCGACGAGACCAAGAAGGCGCTCAACAAGGCCGGCTTCCAGGAGAAGATGTTCGAGTCCTACAACAAGGACGACAAGGACTTTAACTCCATCGTCTCGCGGCTGAAGCGCGACAACATCGATCTCGTCTACATTGGCGGCTATCATCAGCAGGCCGGTCTGATCCTGCGCCAGATGCGCGACCAGGGCCTCAAGACCGTGATGATGTCCGGCGACTCGATGAACGACAAGGAGTTCGCTTCGATCACCGGTCCGCAGGCCGAGGGCACGCTGTTCACCTTCGGCCCCGATCCGCGCAACAAGCCGACCGCGAAAGCCATCGTCGAGAAGTTCAAGGCCAAGGGCATCGATCCGGAAGGCTACACGCTCTACACGTACGCCGCGATGCAGGTGTGGACCGAGGCTGTCAAGAAGGCCGGCACCACCGATCCGCAGAAGGTGATGAAGGTCATCAAGGACGGCGAATGGGACACCGTGCTCGGCAAGCTCGGCTTCGACGCCAAGGGCGACATCAAGGCGATCGACTATGTCGTCTACAAGTGGGACGCCAAGGGCAACTACGCTGAAATTTCGGACTGATGTTGTCGTGAGGCGCGGTTCGTCGCGCTTCCTTCACGCCGATCAACAGCACCTAACGCCCCGGTTCGCCGGGGCGTTTTGTTTTGCGATAGGAATGCATTCGAAACATTCGCAACCTCAATAACAGGTCGAATACTGATCGACCTGGTCATGGCCGGGACAGAGGCGAGCGGAAGCGACGCCGTTCTTCGAACGGCTATGCCCGGCCATGACGGGTGGCGCCCAAAGGCGCTCAAGCCGGACCTCGTAATTCCTCGTTGCGCCTTGCGCGCGCCGACGTAATCTCGTCTGGGCAGTCTCCGGGAGAAACGGCAGCGCCGCGACACCGTCAGGCTTAAGTGCAAGCGACGTCAGCGGAGGAAACCGAGCCATGAGCGATCGTCCCAGCGAACGTCCCGCCGAAGATGCCAATCCCGCCTTCTCCTCCGCCGACATCACCGCGCTGGCGCATCTCTATCGCGGCGAGGTTTATCGCAGCACAGTGTGGCGCACGCGGCTCGACGCCACCACCAACTGGGCGGTGCTGACCACCGGCATCGCCTTGTCGCTGACCTTCAGCAGCGAATCCGCCTCGCCGCTGCCGCTCGTCGTGGTCGGCCTGCTGGTCGCGACCTTTCTCGGCATCGAGGCGCGGCGCTATCGCTTCTTCGATTTCTGGCGAATGCGCGCGCACATTTTCGAAGTCTATTTCTTCGGGCCGATCCTGCGCGGCGACGGCGTCCGCACTGACAACGGCTGGAACAAGACGCTATACGAAGACTATCGCGCGCCCAACCTCCACATCACCTATGCCGAAGCGGTGGGCCGCAGGCTGCGCCACAACTACTGCTGGATTTTCGCGATCCAGGTCACGGCCTATGTCGGCAAGCTGTTGATCCATCCCGCGCCGGTCGCCTCACTGCAAGAGGTGTGGGCGCGCGCGGCCATCGGGCCGATCCCGGGCCAGATCGTCGTACTCGCCGGCCTCGCCTTTCATGCCGCGTGGATCGTGATAGCAATCTCCACCTATCGCAGCCGCCGCGGCGCCGGCCGCACCCGCCCGCCACGCCAACAGAGCGATCGGCTGCTCGATCTCGCGCGCGGGTGAGGTATCCGAAATCTTCCCCCACGCAAGAGCGGCCCCATACGCTGTATCGTCAAAGGTACGACAATGATCAAACGAGCATCTTGCCGTCACCTAAAATTGACTTCGGCGCGGTGGAAGATCGACCGCGCCAAAGTCATGGCAGCCGATGTTACGCGACCCGGCGCGTGCGTCTCGCTCTCGATTTGGCAGGACCAAACACAACGCTGCCATCCGTGTTCAATTCAGCGCGGAGCGACTTCTTGTCGTCAATCATCTTGAGCATCTGCATCAATGCTTTCCGGGTCGCGTTAGGCAGCGAAAGTATGCCACGAATAAATTCGGGCAATCCCTCCTCGCGCGACCAATAATAAACCTCCAAAAGTTCGGCCGGCTTCTCGGTTGATGTCACAAGCGAGTTCAGTACGTCCATCATCGTAGGTTCGTTCGACATTACAGCCCCCTGTAGAATCGATGAACCTAAAGTTGCTGATTGAAATCTGTTCGACTATCCGGAAATTTACGGGTGAGGAAATTAGGAGACATCGCGTTTCATATTTCTTCGACGCATCAAAGTGGGATTCGTCCAACTCTCGAGGAAAATTCAGAACGTAATGATGTGGTCTCTCAATGCGATGGCCACAGCATGAGCACGATTCGTCGCACCGAGCTTTCGGATTGCCGATGCGAGATGCTCCTCGACCGTTCGTTGCGTAATCTGGAGAATTTCGCCGATTTCCCATGCAGATTTTCCGGCCGCCGCCCAAGCGAGCGCTTCCGCTTCCCGGATTGACAACAATCGCGGCGGAGATTCGTAGAATTTCGCCGTCAGCCGTTGAAATGTATAAAGGGCGACTGCCTGCAGTATCGCGATTGGATGCGGATCCAGTTCGCTTCCCTGCAACCAAACAACTCCTTTATTACCCGGGACGTCGTTGACCGGAATCACGAGCGCGTTGGACAGCTTGTAACTGGCAAGATCGCGGACAAGCTCGCTCGCCTCTCCCGCAGGATCGGGGACTTCAGCGTACTTAAATGGGAAAAATGTCTGAGCTGCAAATTTCAAAGCCGTATCGACGCGAAGATAATTTTTCTCATTGTACCTGTCGAGCCATGCTCGCGGTACATGCTGCGTCAACGTGATGTCGTCCAGCGTCTGATCGTCATGTGGATATCGGACGAAGTAGAAATGCTCAACCTTCCAGAGTTTGAATACCTCCCTCAATGCATGGTTGATATCGGCCTCAGAGGTCATGCGATCTAGACGATCCAAAAACTTGACGACGATTTGCAGAGACATTCTTGGCTCCGCGCTAGACCTATCCGGATCCTCTCCGTTCAAACCTACTCGCTGCTGGCGGGAATACAATGGCACCTTCGGAGGAGGTATCCCTACTGACTGCGCTGGTGGATTACCTCGGCCTTGGAGGCATCATCCGAAATTCGCCAGCGCCGGGAACGTCTCCAGCAGCCAGATGCTCAGCCAGTTGATCGAGCCGGTGAGAAACGCGACGCCGGTGACCACCATGAGCACGCCCATCACCTTCTCCACCTTGTGGAGGTGCCGCTTCATGCGCGCGAAGACGCTGGAGAACTGCTCGATCATCAGCGCCGCCAGCAGGAACGGAATGCCGAGCCCGGCGGAATAGACCGCGAGCAGCCCAGCGCCTTTCGTCACCGTGGCTTCGGCAGCAGCGACCGACAGGATGGCAGCAAGGATCGGCCCGATGCACGGCGTCCAGCCGAAGGCGAATGCCAGACCCATGATGTAGGCCCCCCACAGCCCGACCGGCTTCGACATCGACAGTCGCCCTTCGCGCATCAGGAAGCCGATCCGCGTCAGCCCGAGGAAATGCAATCCCATGAGGATGATGACGATGCCGGCGAGGATCGAGAGTTGCGCCGACCACGCGCGGATCAATCCGCCGATCAGGCTGGCGCTGGCGCCGAGCGCGACGAACACCGTCGAGAAGCCGAGCACGAACAGCAACGCCGACAGCATGATGCTGCGCTTGGAGGCTTCGGGCGTCTCCTCGTCTGCGACCTGTTCGATGGTCGCGCCGGTGAGATAGACCAGATACGGCGGCACCAGCGGCAGCACGCAAGGCGACAGGAAGCTGATGAGGCCGGCGATCAGCGCGGCCGGCAAGGTGACGTCATGGATCATGATGGGCTAATTGCACCGGCGATGCCGCAGGATGCAAGGCGCGCCGGTCCAATTCCGGGACCTCACCCACCGTTTCAGCGGGCCCTCTCGCAAATGTTATAATGAAGTGACCGGCCACAGACGCCCTTTCGGGCGCTGTGGCCGCGGTCTGTCATGGCCGGGTCAGCCGCCGCAGAACGGCAGCGCTGCAAACGCGACGCCCCGGCCATCCATGTCGTTATCAACACGGTGCAGTCACGGCTTGCCGCAACATCACCACCTCAAAGTCCGCATGCCTTCCGGATTGCAACCTGAACCGGCGATGGCGGCAACGTCGGATCGAATTCGCCGGTCGGCAACAACGGCGGCTGCGCGATGAAACGTGGCTGCGTTCCGCGGTGTTGTTGTGCAGCGTGCACGATGAAAGGATGGCACAGATAAACGGTGCCTGCCCTTCCCGTCGCCAGGACGACTTCGCAACCTTCCGTGGACGCAAAGCCATCGGCGGAAAGCTCCCGGAGCGTCAGACCAGCGTCGCCGTGCGGCAGCAGCCGTCGCGCGATCGCCGCGTGAGAACCTTTGCGGATCCGCGTCGGCGCATCGTCGGGCCCGACGTCCGACAACAGGAACAGCATCAGCAGCGCGCGCCCGCTGCTTTTCAAGTTCGCACGCCATTCCATGAAATCGGGATGTTCGATTCCGAAACTCATGTCGACATGCCAGCCATCGTCGCCCGGAGACTCCGGCGACGGAAAGCGGACCGGAAAGGTCCCGAGGCCGCGTGGCGCCTGCCAGCGTCCGGGACCGACCAGTCGATCATAGGCACCCCGCAGCCGCGGCGTATTTGCGGCGTCAATGAATGGCGATGACGTCTTGAAGCCGACGCGAATGACGGGCTGTATCCAGTCGTCCGGCCGGTCGGGTGAAAGCCCCATGTCCGTCCATAGTTCGTCGCAGCACCGTTGCGCCAGATCGGCGGAAAAGGCGTCTTCGAGTTTGACGAAACCGGTCTCGATGAAATGTTCGACCTGAGCCGTGCTCAGGCCGGTGTGTTCAGTCGTAGGCATTTTTTGTCCATCCTTCAGGGGCCGCTGCATTCGCAGGCACAATCACACTGATCGACGCATACGCGCCGGCACGAAACGGGCCGGTCAGATCAGCGGGAAGAACGTGGACATGAACATCATCCGCCCAGCCTATTCGACGGGCCGCGCAAAGACAACCTGCGTAAGCGCGTTCGGAATCGCGGCGGTCATCGACGCTCTCAACCGGTGCGGTATTGTCGGACTTGACCGGGCAATCCATCCTTGCCGAAAACATCGATGCCGGAATCAGGCAATGATTCACCGACGCCGAGCGCAGCAGACGAAGGACGCCGCAGCATGAAGAACCTTCTCACCGATATTGCCGGCGTACGCGTCGGCCACGCGCACGATGCGACGCTGGCGTCCGGCGTCACTGCCATCCTGTTCGACAAGCCGGCGGTCGCTTCGCTCGACATTCGCGGCGGCGGCCCCGGCACCCGCGACAGCGCCCTGCTCGATCCGGTCAATACCGTGGACGGTATCGATGGCATCGCGCTGGCCGGCGGCTCCGCCTTCGGCCTCGATGCGGCCGGCGGCATGCAGGGCTGGCTCGCCGAACAGGGGCGTGGTTTCGCCATTGCGGACGCCGTGATCCCGATCGTGCCTGGCGCCATCGTGTTCGACCTTCTCAACGGCGGCAACAAAAAGTGGGGCCGCTTCTCGCCCTACCGCGATCTCGGCTATGCGGCGGCCAGTACCGCCGGCGACGACTTCACACTCGGCACCGTCGGCGCAGGTTTCGGCGCCACCACGGCGAACTTCAAGGGCGGGCTAGGGTCTGCTTCGGCCGAGTTACCAAACGGCATTCGTGTCGCCGCGCTCGCAGTGGTCAATGCCGTCGGCAGCGTCACCGTCGGCGACGGCCCATGGTTCTGGTCGGCGCCCTACGAGATCGGTGACGAGTTCGGTGGTCGCGGTATGCCCGCAACCTTCACCGACGACATGCGCGCGATGCGGGTCAAGGGCGCGGCGACCGCCACCGCGATCGAGAACACCACGCTGGTCGCGGTGGTCACCGATGCCCTGCTCACCAAGGCGCAGGCGCAGCGGCTCGCCATGTCGGCGCAGACCGGCTTCGCCCGCGCGATCTATCCGGTGCATGCCCCGCTCGACGGCGATCTGGTGTTCGCCGCCGCCACCGCCGCAAAACCGATCGATCCGCTCTACGGCCTCACCGAACTCGGCACCGTCGCCGCCAACGTGGTGGCGCGCGCCATTGCGCGCGGCGTCTATGAAGCGACCGCCTTGCCCTTCCCCGGCGCGCAGCCGGCATGGAAGGATCGTTTCGGCAAAGGCTAGGACCGAATTCGTTCAAAGCCGGACACGTCGCCGTCACCGCAGGACAAAATCCGGCGCAACGAACCTTCTCCTGAAGCGTTGTCGCTCCGAACCAGTTCGGAGTACATCATGCCTTCAACGGCGATCCGCGATATCGACTACGACCTTCCCTCGCATCGCCTGACAGTCACTTTCGTCAGCGGTCGCCGTTACATCTATGACGGCGTGGCGCAACACGTGTACGACGCCTTCACGCACGCCGACTCGCGTGGCGGGTTTTTCAATCACGAAATCCGCGACCGCTATCCATTCCACGAGATCGACAGCCGGACGTAACGCGCTATCCGGTTCTGAACGCGCTCAACCGATCCGACAACGCGCGGCGATTACAACGCCGACAAAGCGAACACGATTTTGCCGCAAGAATCCCGGGGTTCTCCGCCGGAAAACTTTTGCCATGAGGTTTCGGTTCGATCCGAAAATATCCAAGTATTTACCCGGACCCACATCGGCATATTTATAAGATTATATAAGCATTCGCGCTCGAATTTGCGCGCTATTTAAGGTTATTTTCCAGTATAAATTGAAGTCCCGTCGTTGGCGATCGATGCTTCTCCCGTGCTCGCCTTTGAGCACGCATCAAAACAGTGGAGAAACGTCATGAAGAAAATTCTGGTTCTTGCCGCCCTCGCATCCGCCCTCGCCAGCGCACCGGCTTTGGCCGGCGGCGGGCATGGTCGTGGCGGTCAAGGCATCGCGATCGGCGCCAACCTTCTGTCCGGACACGGCGGCGTGCTGGGGCTGGTGAACGGGCGTAGCGCGCTTGTCACCAACGTCTCGGTCACCACCGGCAAGAACGGCGTGCTCGGCGCGGTGCTCGGCAAGGGCAACCTGCTGGGCGGGCTGCTCGGCGGTGGACACGGCGGCTGCGGCTGCTACTGAGCGATGCGATTGCGGACGGGGACCTCCCCGCCCGCATGATTCTGTATTATTGCGCCGTCGCGAGTTTCAACGGGTGAAGCGGCGGCGCGGTCTTGGCTGGCGCGCCGAACTTCTTGGTCAGCGACGACATTACGATCAACGCATCGGCGCGCGCACCGGAAATCAATGTCCCTTGCGCGCGTGTCAGATCGACGCCCAGCATGAGATCGTCGCCGAGATCGCGCGTGACGCCGAGACCATATGTCAGCGTGCGCGCGACGAACGGCGAATCCAGATATTCGGTGTCAGCATAACCGAGCGAAGCCGCGAGCGTCCATTTCGGATCGATGGTCCATGACGCTTTCGCGGAGTATATCGTATCGATGGTGATCGGCGAAATCGGAAACGTCGTCTCCGACGCGCGACGTGTCGCCAGAAGGTCTATTTTGAAAGGCTTTGCGCGCCAACTGATATTGGCGTCGAACAGCAGGCGATCGACGTCGCTGAAATCGACGTCATGCCATTTGCCGTACAGCCGCGACACCGAGCCGAAGGCTGTAACGCTCTCGCCGTCATACTTGGCGAACACGAACGGCTGCATCCGTTCGTTGTCGCGGCGATAGCCGAAGTCATCGAATTCGTCATGATAGCGGCGCGCCGAAAGATTGACCGAGACGCCGACTTCCGCCTTGCCATGCACGAAGGAGACGCCCGGCACGATAGCGCCGCGCATGAAGCGATGCGGCGACGGCAGAAAATCCTGAAAGATCGCATTGGTCTGGTTGAGGCTCGACTGCCCGCCCTCCACGGTGACAAACAGCTTGAACTGATCGACCTTCGTTTCCAGCTTCAACTCCTGACTGACCTCGGACGAGCGCAGGTTATAGCTCGCGACATCCGCGATGGTGGTGGTCGAACTCAGCTTCAGGCCATCGTCGCCGAGCGACCCGCGCAGGATCACCTTGCCGCGCTCGGTCGGCGTCGCCTCCGGATTGGCGTAGTGAACAGTGCCAGCCTCCGCCGCCACACCCATTGTCGCGTTGTCGAATTTGCTGCCCGCGATCAGCGCCATCTCGGCGCCGATGAAGGCGCTGCCGCCGATGCCGTTGCCGGAGGAAAATTCCGGGTTGGTGTCGTAGCCGCCACGCAGCAGGAATGATGCGGCGAAGTCATGCTGGTTTGTCGGCGAAACCGTGTCGGCGGCACGTGCGCCACCGATTCCGATCAGTAGAAATACTACAATCAATACTTGCGCGCTCCGCATCGATCCCTCGAAATACTTTGCGTTGGGATTGATTACTGGCGCGTATGGTTAGCGAAAAATGAACCACTGACCGATTGCGGCCGAATTGCGAATTGCTTCGGATATCAAGAGCCGAAGCTTACCGCATCCGAGCGTCGACCAGACAACGCTCGCGCATCGCTCAGGCGCTCACCGAGAGCGATCCGGTTGCACCGGCGGCGGTCGACACAGCGATGGCTTGCGCCTGACGCTGGATCGCCTGCTCGACCAAGTTATAGGACGAACTGGCCGTGCCCGCCGTGGCGTTGCTCGGCGGGCTGGTCAGCGTCACCTTGGAGCCGTCGGCATAGGTCACCGTCGTCGTCGAGGAGCCATCGCTGTTGCCGGTGGTTGTCGTCGATGCGCCGCTCAGCGCCTGCATCAACGGATCCGCATTGCCAACGCCGTTCGCGCCGCCGGCGTGACGATGATGGCCATGGCCTCGCCGCGAGCCTGACAGCGCCGACGCCATTTCGTTCGAACTCACCTTGCCATCACCGTCCTTGTCCATTTTGGCGAAGACGTTGTCGGCGGCAGCTAAGTTAGTGCCGCCCGCGCCCAGCGCATTCTCGAATTCGGATTTGCTGATACCGCCGTCGCCATTGGCATCGAGCAATCCGAACAGATCGTTCAGCGCATCCGCCTTGCTCTTATTGGAAGATGCCGCGCCGGATTGGTCCTGCACTGCGAACAGCGCGTTCAGCGTACCCGGTGACAGGTTGCCGCCGCTCGCCCCATTGCCGGACACCGGCAGGGTCACCGCCATCGATGAGGTCGTCGTGGTCGAGAACGATGCTGCCGCTTCCGTGAAACCTGTCGTTCCTTGCGACGACGTCGAGGACGACGAGGACGACGACGACAGTGATTTCAACGCATCGAAAATCGTGGATACGGCACCCAACGCTGCCAGCATGTTCATCCCCTACACGAAGCCGCCGGGAAGGCAAAAGACGGCAAAACACCCGCGGCCCTCAGATGAAAGCAAGCCGCATGCCGCGCCTCATCACGTTGTAATAACAAGATAATTTTCCGACACGACGTCGCATCGCCCGGCAAATGCTGCCCCCGTCACCGACCCCACGGCAACCCTTGCCGCCGCGCCCAGCCCATTGGGCGGCCCGATTTGCTCCGCCACGCTGTGCGTGATACCGGGGCGCATTCCAACACAACAGCTCGGGAAGCCGCCATGTCCCAACCTTTCGCGCCGCGCCCGCTGGTGATCGCCCCCTCGATCCTGGCTGCGGATTTCGCCCGCCTCGGCGAAGAGGTCCGCGCCGTGGATCAGGCCGGCGCCGACTGGATGCATCTCGACGTGATGGACGGCCACTTCGTGCCAAACATTTCCTACGGTCCGGACGTCATCAAGGCGATGCGCCCCTACACCAAGAAGATCTTCGACGCGCATCTGATGATCGCACCGTGCGATCCGTATCTCGAAGCCTTCGCCAAGGCCGGCTGCGATCACATCACGGTGCACGCGGAAGCCGGACCGCATCTGCATCGCTCGCTGCAATCGATCCGCGCGCTGGGCAAAAAAGCCGGCGTGTCGCTCAATCCGGCGACGCCGCTCTCCGCGATCGAATACGTGCTCGACCTCGTCGATCTCGTGCTGGTGATGTCGGTCAATCCCGGCTTCGGCGGCCAGGCTTTCATTCCGGCGATGATCAACAAGGTGACAGACCTGCGCGTGATGCTCGCAGGCCGCCCCGTCGATATCGAAGTCGATGGCGGCGTGGTGCCGGATGTCGCGGCGAAACTCGCCGCCGCCGGCGCCAACGCGCTGGTCGCGGGATCGGCCGTGTTCAAGGGCGGCACCGAGGCGAGCTACAAAACCAACATCGACGCCATTCGCCATGCGGCGGCGACAGCGCGCGGGGAGATGGTATAGGAGAGCCTACTTCCCCCGCAACTCGCGAATGCGTTTCGCTACGGCCTCTTCAGAAGGGTCAAGTTTCAGAACTGCTTCGAAGTCAACGATCGCTCGCTCGATGTCGCCGAGGCGTTGATAGGAAAGCCCCCGCCACTTCAACACGTTGACAAAGTCCGGGCTGGAGTCGAGCACGACGTCGAAATCCTTGATCGCGACATCGTAATCCTTCAGCCTGAAATAGGCGTGTCCGCGCCCCGCTCGAAGGCGTTCTATCTCACCTTTTGAAAGATCTCCCTGGGCAAGGGCTTTCGCGTAGTCCTCCAACGCACGTTGAGGCCGGTACGAACGATTGTAGGCCTCCGCTCGCCCGAGATAGAAGGTTCCATACTTCGGATTGAGTCTTATTGCCTCGTCAAACCGCTTGATCGCGTCGTCGAATTTGCCTTGATTAGTGAGTACGAGTCCCTGGCCGTTCGGGAACTTGCCATTGGTAGGGAAAAGCTTCGCTCCGGCATTGTACTCGGCGAGCGCAAGCTCCAAGCGATTGCGATTATAATAGAAATCGCCACGGTATTTATAAGCTCTTGGATCGGACTGCCCGACAAGTCCAACGACGGTCGTGTAGTCAGCCTCAGCGTAATCTGGCTTCTTCGCCAGGGCGTATGCCAAACCTCGCATCATTAGCAGTTCCGCCCGATCCTTGACGTCTGGCTGCCGGTCAAGTCCCTTTGAATAAGCCTCGACGGCTTGTTCGAAATCCAGCTTGCTGATCGCTATCGCGCCCTTCGTAAGATAAATCCCGATGTCGGAAGCCGATGACGTCGAGCCAAACGGCGCAAGCAGCGATATCAAAAGAATGCAGCGGGCGAACCATCTCGGCAAAACGATCAATTTGTTCTCCGTTGCGCAGGAAAACTTTCTGTTGCGGTTCAAAGCATCGACAGCAGCACCAACTTTCACATGATCGAAATCAGGATTAGACACAATCCAAGATTGCAATTTCGGTTAACCTGCCGGCCCAGGAAATGGTTCGCAGACGCCGCCACAGCGCAGCGAGGGTGTCACGGGTCGCGCTTTCACAAGCATCTGACGCGGCGGATAGCACCATCGCCCGTCCCGTAATCTTCCCCTCTCCCCTTGCGAGAGAGGTGGTTTCGAGCGTAGCGAGAAATGAGGGTAACCCCTCATCCGGCACGGACTTCATCCGCGCCACCTTCTCCCGCAGGGAAAGAAGGAAGAAGCCTCGCCTCGCAACTAAGCAACACAAAATCGCGCTTCTCCATCATTGCGAGGAGTGTCAGTGACGAAGCAATCCAGGCTCAAAGCCTGACTGGATTGCTTCGCTTCGCTCGCAATGACGAAACGTGGAGCGCGATGAACACGCAAGAATGTCTGGCGCGTTTCAATTCGGTTTCAACGTGAAAGAACATCGTTTCATATTCGATCAGTGAGCACCATTGAACGCTGTATGCAGCGCGCTTACCAACGTTCGCGCGCATGAACTTTGTTCCCGCACGCCGCGACAGAGGCGGCATGCAAAACACATTCGCTCATTTCAAGCGGCTTTCCGCTTTCGTCCGCATCGCTCTCATTGTCGCCAGCGCCTCGCTCGGCAACGCCCCGTTCGCGATGGCGGGCGACGCCGCCGCGAGGCGCGTGATCGGCTTCTCGCCGAGCGGCAATCATTTCGCTTTCGAGCAATACACCACGCTTTACGACTCGCTGGAAAACATCGCGCGCATTGAAGTCATCGACACGCGCCGCGACGCCTTCGTCAAAGGCACGCCCGTCACGATGAAAAGCAACGAGGATGGCCACGATCTGCCGGAACTGCGCAACGAGGTCATGCGCAAGGCACGGCTGATCACCGATCCTTTGCTCATTCACGATGTCGGCACTCATTTCGTCGGCAAGCCCTCAATGGAGCTGGACGAGATCGGCATCTATCAGATGGGCCCGAAGCCGCTCGCAACCGCGCAGGAGATCACCCTGCCCGATGGCCGCAAGCTGGCGCTCACCATCACCGACAAAGCGCTCGGCAAGGCGTCGTGTTACGGCGCCGGCGGACGCGGCACCTATGGCGACGTCATCGTCACCGGCATGAGGTTGACGCTCACCATCGACGGCGGCCCGCCGATGGTGCTGAACGACGACAGCCGTCTGCCGAAGAACCGCCGCTGTGTCACCGCCTACGGCATCGCCGAGATCTATCACCATCAGGCCAAGGACGGCGCGCAGACGCTCGCGGTGCTGATCGAGACAGTGGACGCCCACGAATTCCACGCCGGGCCGAACCGCCGCTTGATGGCGGTCACCCGCCGGCTGCCGTAAGCGGCTGGAGCATGATCGTTTGAATGCAAGCGCCGCCGTCATCCTGAGGTGCTCGCGGCACATGCCGCGAGCCTCGAAGGATCGCCGTCGCCCTTCGAGGCATTGCTACGCAATGCACCTCAGGGTGACGGCTTCCGGTCGGCCTATTGGATTATCCGACCGCCCGATCCGCCGTGCTTTCAGGGCAAAAATGCGTACCCAAGGGTGGCTTCACAGGGCGCAAACTGCTACAGCGCAGGCAAAATCCCCAAGCTGATGAGTTGTCGATGATCCCGCGCTATACCCGCCCCGAAATGGCTTCGATCTGGGAGCCGCAGACCCGCTTCAAGATCTGGTTCGAGATCGAGGCGCACGCCGCCGACGCGCTGGCGGAACTGGGCGTGATCCCGAAAGACGCCGCCAAGACGATCTGGGCCAAGGCCAAGGATGCCGTGTTCGACGTCGCGCGCATCGACGAGATCGAGCGCGAGACCAAGCACGACGTCATCGCCTTCCTGACGCACCTCGCCGAGATCGTCGGCCCCGAGGCGCGCTTCGTGCATCAGGGCATGACCTCGTCGGACGTGCTCGACACCTGCCTCAACGTGCAGCTTACGCGCGCCGCCGATATCCTGCTCAAGGATCTCGACAAGCTGCTCGCCGCGTTGAAGACGCGTGCGTTCGAACACAAGATGACGCCGACCATCGGCCGCTCGCACGGCATCCATGCCGAGCCGGTCACCTTCGGTCTCAAGATGGCTTACGCCTATGCCGAGTTCTCGCGTGCCAAGGAACGCCTGATCGCCGCGCGTAAGGACATCGCCACCTGCGCCATCTCCGGCGCGGTCGGCACCTTCGCGCAGATCGATCCACGCGTTGAGGAGCACGTCGCCAAGGCGATGGGGCTGACGCCGGAGCCGATCTCGACGCAAGTGATTCCGCGCGACCGCCACGCGATGTATTTCGCAACGCTCGGCGTGATCGCCTCGTCGATGGAGAGGCTGGCCATCGAAATCCGCCATATGCAGCGCACCGAAGTGCTGGAAGCGGAAGAATTCTTCTCCGAGGGCCAGAAGGGCTCGTCGGCGATGCCGCACAAGCGCAATCCGGTGCTGACCGAGAACATCACCGGCCTCGCCCGCATGGTGCGCGCCTATGTGACGCCGGCGCTGGAGAACGTCGCGCTGTGGCACGAGCGCGATATCTCGCACTCCTCCGCCGAGCGCATGTTCGGCCCCGACGCCACCGTGACGCTCGACTTCGCGCTCAACCGCCTCGCCGGCGTAATCGAAAAACTCCTGGTCTATCCGGCCAACATGCAGAAGAACCTCGACCGCCTCGGCGGGCTCGTTCACTCGCAGCGCGTGCTGATCGCGTTGACGCAGAAGGGCGCGAGCCGCGAGGACTCCTACAAGATGGTCCAGCGCAACGCGATGCCGGTGTGGCGCGGCGAAGGCGACTTCCAGACACTGCTGAAGCAGGATACCGACGTGAAGAAGTATCTCACCGACGACGAGATCGCGGAGAAGTTCGACCTCGGTTATCACTTGAAGCACGTCGATACGATCTTCAAGCGCGTGTTTGGAGCAAGTTGACCGAATGAGCGTCGTCACCGCCGTCAGCCTGAGCAAGGGCCATCACTTCAGCAAACCGAACGCGATGGAAATCCGGCTGCTGGCCGGTCTTGGCGTTGCCGGCGATGCGCATTTGGGCGTGACGGTGAAACACCGCTCACGGGTGGCGAAGGACCCGACCCAGCCGAACCTGCGGCAGGTGCATCTGCTGCACGAAGAACTGTTCGACGAATTGCGCGACAAGGGATTCCGCGTCGCGCCCGGCGAGATGGGCGAGAACGTCACCACACGCGGCGTCGATCTGCTCGGCCTGCCGACCGGCACGCGGCTGCATCTTGGCAGTAGCGCCGTCGTCGAAGTCACCGGCCTGCGCAATCCCTGCGTCCAGATCGATCGCTTCCAGCAAGGGCTGATGGCGGCGACACTCGACCGCGACGCCGCCGGCAACCTGATCCGCAAGGCCGGCATCATGAGCATCGTGCTGGCCGACGGCGACCTCCGTCCCGGCGATGCCATTCGGGTCGAACTGCCGGCCGGGCAACATCGGTCGTTGCAACCGGTGTAAGTGCTGCGGCGATGCCGTCGCCCTCGCACCGCCGCAATGACAACCTACTGGTAACTACGTTGGGGTAGAATTGTCTGGTGCCTGAGCGTCCTACCATTCTCGTGTTCGATTCCGGCCTCGGCGGTCTCACTGTGCTGCGCGAGATCGTGCGGGCGCGACCAGAGGCGCGGAACGTCTACGTCGCCGACGACGCCTATTTCCCCTACGGCCAGCATACCGAGACCGAGCTGATCGCCCGCGTGGTGCCGCTGATCGGCGACCTGGTCGCCACGCACACCCCGGACCTCGTGGTGATCGCCTGCAACACCGCGTCGACGCTGGTGCTGAGCCATCTGCGCGCTGCCTACAGCGTGCCGTTCGTCGGCACCGTGCCGGCGATCAAGCCCGCTTGCGAGCGCTCGAAAACCCGTCACGTCTCAGTGCTCGGCACCAAGGGCACTGTGCAGCGCGAATACACCCGTACACTGATCCGCGACTTCGCCCACGACTGCGAGGTCACGCTGGTCGGCTCGCCCCGCCTCGCCGCGCTGACCGAGGCTGTGCTGAATGGGGACAGCATCGCGGACACCGATATCACCGCCGAAATCGCGCCCTGCTTCGTCGACGGCGAAGCCCGCACCGATATCGTGGTGCTGGCCTGTACCCACTATCCGCTGCTGCTCGACCGGCTGGAGCGGCTGGCGCCGTGGCCGGTGGAGTGGATCGATCCGGCGCCGGCGATCGCCCGCCGCGTCTCCAACCTGCTCGGCCCTGACAGCGCCAGCCTTCCGCCGGCCGGCGATCCGCGGCTGATTTTTACCTCGGGGCGTCGACACCCGGCGGCCGAAGCGCTGGTGCATTCCTTCGCCGACGAGGTCGCGGCTTAACCCAACCATCGATGGACTTCTCCCATTCGCGGCGCGCTGCTAGCGTGAGCGTCCCATTGGGAGGAACAATGATGATCAAGAAGATCGTAATCGCGCTGGGTGTCATGTCGTTCGCGCTGGCGGGCGCCGCCTTTGCGCAACAGGGCGGCATCAAGCGCACGCCGTTGCAGAAGGTCGAGTTTCCGGACGGCTACGTCACCGTCACCGGCCTCGCCGAACTGCCGCCCGGCGCCGCTGCCGGCCGTCATACTCACCCCGGCATCGAGACCGGTTATGTGCTGGAGGGCGAACTCAACCTCGAGATCGATGGTCAGCCGACCAAGCTCTTGAAGCCCGGCGACTCCTACCAGATCCCGGCCGGCGCCGTGCACGATGCCAAGGTTCATGGCGACAAGTCCATGAAAGTGCTGGGGGTTTACGTCGTAGACAAGACCAAGCCATTGGCCTCGCCGGCGAAGTGATCCGGCCGAAACCGGGCTGCGAAACCGCTCCGGCGGGATTTGACATTCCGGCGCGATCCCCCTAGAAACCGCTTGCTCGCGGGCCGTTTTCGGCCCGCGTTGCGTTTCGCGACCCGTGGTCCTCCCCTTAAGCTTT
>Ga0209952_1001553_pt1 | contig 19018 bp, 16 predicted proteins | sample ThiBiot_750_biof_2_FD_183951 | JGI IMG/M metagenome (GOLD analysis project Ga0209952, IMG submission 183951) | Wastewater bioreactor microbial communities from Cape Town, South Africa - Thiocy_cont_750_biof (SPAdes) | ecosystem: Engineered > Bioreactor > Thiocyanate-remediating >...
CATCGCCGATATCTGGCACGGGTGGCCTGAGTTCGGTCACTCGGCGGCGGCGCGCGGTGGCATGTTGACCTTGACGGAGACGGCGGCCTGCGAATGGTCGTCATCCGGTGTGCGTGTGAATGCGGTTGCGCCGGGTGGGATCGTGTCGAGCGGCTTTGATACCTACACACCGGAAATGCAGAAGAAGTTGCACGAATTCACCGAACGGGTGCCGCTCCAGCGCTTCGGAACCGAAGCGGAAATCTCCGCTGCCATAACCTATCTCCTGTCGCCGGCCGCCGCCTATATCACCGGCTCGTGCTTGCGCGTCGACGGCGGAACACCGAATGCGCGAACGACCTGGAAGCTGAAGCCGCATAGCCGCAGCGTGCCGTTCGAGGGATTCCATCGCGCTACGCTGCCCGAGGTGATGAAGCGGAAAGCCAGCGCGTAACGGCCTGCGTTTAGTCCATGGCGATGATCAGTTTGCCGTGGTTTTCACCGCGATAAAGCCTGGCAATCGCGCCTGGCGCATCGTCGAGGCCTGACAGGATTTCCTCGTCGTAGACGATCTGCCCGTTGCGAGCGAGCTGCGTCAGCCGATCTGCGGCTGCATCATACTCAACGACGTGATCGAGGACGACGAAGCCGGACCAACGCAGGCGTTTGGTCAGCACTTCTCGCTCGGGCCGGGGCCCTGTCGGAACCGGTGTCCAGGACGCGTTCGCGGCGGTGCCGCACTGGATGATGCGTCCGCGTACGCGCATCGACCTGATGGCGGCATCGGCGATCGGGCCGCCGGTGTTGTCGAAGTAGATGTCGTTTCCCTCCGGACATGCCTCGCGGATCGCGGCGGCGATATCCCTCGTCTCCCGGTAATTGATCATGTCCTGATAGCCGTAGCGCGTCTGGGCCAATGCGGCCTTCTCCGCCGAACTGGTTATCCCGATGGCGCGGCAGCCCGCAATGCTGGCAAGTTGCCCGACAAAACTTCCGACGCTGCCGGCGGCGGTCGACACCAGAACGTGCTCGCCCTGTTTCGGATCGCCTAGCCCGTGGAAGGCGAGGTAGGCGGTGAGACCGTTGATGCCGAGCAAGCTCACATTTGCACTGAGCGGCAACGCGGAAGGATCGACCCGACGTAGAACGGCGTCTGCTGTGGCGACGCAATAGGTCTGCCAGCCGAACCAGCCATAGAGGAATTCACCGGCTTTGAACGCCGGCGCATTGCTCTCGATGACTTCGCCGACAGCAAGCGCCCGCATCGGCGTATCGAGCGGAACGGGTGCGCTGTAGTTTCCTTCGTTGTTTGCCCATCCGCGCTGTGCCGGATCGACTGAAAGATAGCGATTCCTGACCAGGATCTGGCCGGGGCCGGGCGAAGGTGCAGGCTCCGTCACAAGCGCGAAATGCTCGGCTTGAGGAATGCCTTGCGGCCGCTTTATGAGGCGCACCTGACGATTGGTTCGGGTTTGCATGAGAGGTTCCTCAAATTGGTACACTTGTGTACGAATTAAAGATACGCTAGAAACCAGTCTGATGACAAGGCGGTCGATAGGCCTGCGCTTGCGTCAATTATCGCTGGAATTCAGCAAGAGGCGGCACAATGACGGGACTCTATTTCGAGCAGTTCGCTGTCGGGCAAAGGTTTATCCATGAGATCCGGCGCACCGTAACGGACATGGACAATATCTTGTTTTCATCGCTGACGTACAATCCGGCGGCGGTCCATATCGATCACGATTATTCCAAGAGCACCGAGTTCGGAAAGCCGCTGATGAATTCGATTTTCTCGCTCGGTTTGATCATCGGCCTGTCCGTGCAGGACACGACGCTCGGCACGACTGTTGGTAATCTGGGAATGGAAGATACCAGATTTCCACGCCCCGTATTCGGCGGCGATACGCTCCGTTCTGAAACCAGCGTTGTCGCCGTCAGGGAAAGCAAGTCGCGCCCGACGCAGGGCATCGTGACGTTCGAGCATCGCGGTTTCAATCAGCGCGACGAAGAAGTGGTATACTGCCGCCGCAACGCGCTCATGATGAGGCAACCGACATGAAGTTGCGTTCGCTTCTCTTCGTGCCGGCCGACAGTGAGCGCAAGTTCGCCAAGGCCACAACCGTCGGTGCTGACGCGTTGATCCTCGACCTTGAGGATTCCGTTGCACCTAGCCGCAAGGCATTTGCACGTGATGCCGTCAGGCAGTTGCTGAACGGCGATGCGCGGGACTGGTCGTTTCTGGTCCGGATCAATCCGTTCGGCACTGGGCTGACGCTTGAAGATCTGGCGGCCGTGGTGCGCCCGCGTCTGGACGGCATCCTGATTCCGAAGGTCGACGGAATCGAGGACGTCGATCTCGTCTCGCACTATGTCGACGCGCTGGAGGTCGCCGCGGGGATGACGCCCGGCCACGTCAAACTGCTGGTTGTGGCAACCGAAACGCCCGCCGCTATGATCGGCTTCAGCGGATACGCCCGCAAGAACCGGCGGCTGGCGGCGATGACATGGGGCGCGGAAGATTTGAGCGCCGCGCTCGGGGCCATCACGCCGCGCGAAGCCGATGACGGCTGGACCTTCCCCTATCAGGTGGCGCGTGCCCAGTGCCTGTTTGCCGCTGGCGCTGCCGGGGTCGCGGCGCTCGAAACGCTCTACGTGGATTTCAAGGATCAAGAGGGGTTAGCGGAAAGCTGCAAGCTCGCGCGGCGGGACGGATTCGTCGGTCGCATCGCGATCCATCCCGATCAGGTCGCAACCATCAATGCGTGCTTCACACCATCGGAGGCCGACATCGCGCACGCGCGCCGCATCGTTGCGGCATTCGCCGCGCAACCGGACGTCGGCACGGTCGGCCTTGACGGCAAGATGTACGATATTCCGCACCTGGTTGCGGCACGACGAACCCTTGCATCGGTCGGAGAGGGAGCAACCCATGGATAAGCCGTTTTCCAACCAGCTCGATGTGCCGGACGATCATGCAGCGATCCGCGAGGGCGTTCGCGCGGTGGCGACGCGTTTTGACGACGACTACTGGCTGGCGCGCGACGACGATGGTGAATTTCCCCGCGCGTTCCACCGCGCGATGGCGGATGCCGGCTGGCTGGGTATCACCATGCCGGAGCAATACGGCGGAGCCGGCCTCGGCGTCACCGAAGCGGCGGTCATGATGCATGAGGTGGCGAGCCATGGCGGCGGCATGGCGTCGTCGTCCGCCGTCCATATCAATCTGTTCGGGCCGCATCCGATCGTCGTGAAGGGAAGCGACGATCAGAAGCAGCGCTGGATTCCGCGGCTTGTCTCCGGCGAGGATCGATGCTGCTTCGGATTTACCGAACCGGATGCCGGGTTGAACACGACGCGCATCAAGACCTTTGCCGAGAAAGTGCCGGGCGGTTATCGCGTTCACGGTCAGAAGGTTTGGACGTCGACAGCGCAGGTCGCCAACAAGATCATGCTGCTGACGCGAACCACGAAGTTCGAGGATTGCCGGCGACCGACGGACGGGATCACCATCTTCTATACGGACCTCGATCGTTCGAAGATCGAAGTCCGGCGCATTCCGAAAATGGGTCGCAAAGCGGTGGATTCCAATGCGATCTTCATCGACGGTTTGTTCATTCCGGACGAAGACCGGATCGGCGAGGAAGGGAAGGGCTTTTCCTATATCCTGCATAGCCTCAACCCCGAGCGGATCCTGATCGCGGTCGAGGCCATCGGGATCGGGCAGGACGCATTGCGCCGCGCGACGCGCTACGCCCGGGAGCGCGTGGTGTTCGACCGCCCCATCGGGCAGAACCAGGGCATTCAGCATCCACTGGCGGAGAAATGGATGTATCTGGAATCCGCCTGGCTGATGGCGATGCGCGCGGCCTGGCTCTACGACAATGCCAAGCCGTGCGGCGCCGAGGCTAATAGCGCAAAGTTTCTCGGCGCCCGTGCCGGCCACGATGCCGCTTGGCAGGCGATCATGACCCATGGCGGGTTCGGCTATGCAAAGGAATATCACGTGGAGCGCCTGTTCCGCGAAGTCTCGATCACCCGGCTGGCTCCGATCACCGAGCAACTGATGCTGAGCTTCATCGCGGAGAAGGTGCTCGATCTGCCGAAGAGCTATTGAGCTTTTCTGAAATTGCGAGCTCCGACGGATCAGAGATTGCGCGAGATCAGTTCTCGCATGATCTCTGAGGTGCCGCCATAGATACGCAGCACGCGGGCATCTGCGAATAGCCGGCAGATCTCGTATTCGCGCATGAAGCCGTAGCCGCCGAAGAATTGCAGGCATTGATCGACCAGCCGCCCATGCATTTCAGTGGTCCAGAGCTTGGCGGTCGAGGCGGCATATGTCGTGAGTTCGCCACGGATATGCTGGGCGAGACATTGATCGACATAGGCCCATCCGACCATGAGGTCCGATTTCAGATCGGCGAGCTTGAAACGTGTATTCTGATACGCGCCGATCGGTTGTCCGAAGGCCTTGCGTTCGTCGACATACGCCTTGGTGATATCGAACGCCTTCTGCGCGGCGGCAATCGAGTGCAACGCGATTGTCAGCCGCTCCTGAGGCAATTCGCTCATCAACGCTGCCATCGCGCCGCCCTCTGCGCCGAGAAGGTTGCTGACCGGGACGCGGACCTGATCGAAAAACAGCTCCGACGTGTCGGACGACAGATGGCCGAGCTTGTCGAGATTGCGGCCATGCCGAAAACCCGGGCGATCGGCTTCGACAAGGATCAGACTCATCCCGCGCGATCCGCCGTCCGGATTGGTGCGCGTGACGACGATCACGAGATCGCACATCTGGCCGTTCGAGATGAATGTCTTCTGGCCGGAAATTACGAATTCATCGCCCTCACGAACCGCACGCGTTCGGATGCCCTGGAGATCGCTGCCGGTGCCGGGCTCGGTCATGGCGATTGCGCAGACGGCTTCACCGGCAATCATGCGGGGCAGCCACCTCTTCTTTTGCTGCTCGGTGCCGTAGCTGAGGAGATAGCCGCAGCAGACGTCGTTGTGCACGGAGAAATCCGTGGCCGGGCCGGCAAAACCTGAATAGGACAGTTCTTCAATAATCACCGCATTGTGGCGGAAGTCGCCGCCGATGCCGCCATACGTCTCGGGTACCTGCGGGCAGAGCAGGCCGGCGTGACCTGCGGCCGGCCACAGCGCCCGGTCGATGATCCCGGCTTTCTCCCAATCCGCGAAATGCGGCCGTATCCGCGTGTCAGCAAAGCGCCGAACGCTTTCGCGCAGCAACGCATGCTCTTCGTCGAAGACCGGGCGATCTTGTAGCATGATTGTCGAACCGTTGCGTTGGAGTGGAGGACGGCGTTGTTGCCGCCCTTCAGTTCGATGTCGTCGTATGACGATCCGCTCTCAGGTTGCGAATTTGTGGAAGTCGGGATCGCGTTTCTCGTTGAACGCAGCGACGCCTTCCTTCGACTCGGCGGTCTCGTAAAACAGCTTGACGGCGTAGAGACCGAAGCTGCTGATGCCGCGGATACTGTCGGAGTCGGCGTTGAAAGATCGCTTCGCAAGGGCGATGGCCGTCGGGGATCGCTGTCCGAGCTTGTCGGTCCAGTCCTTCACGGCGGCGTCGAGCTGCGCGGCAGGGACGACTTTGTTGACGAGACCCATTTCGCGTGCCTGTTCGGCGGTGTAGCGCTCATTGAGATACCAGATTTCGCGCGCTTTCTTGTCGCCGACATGACGTGCCAGCAAGGCGGTGCCCCAGCCGGGGTCGACAGAGCCGACCTTGGGGCCTACCTGGCCGAATTGCGCGGTATCGGCGGCAATCGTGAGGTCGCAGAGCGTCGCCAGCACATTGCCGCCGCCGATTGCGAATCCATTGACACGCGCAATGACCGGTTTCGGAACATCGCGGATTAAACTTTGTAGTTCGTCGATCGGAAGCCCCACCACGCCACGGCCGTCGTACTGACCTTCGTGCGCCGACTGGTCGCCGCCGGTGCAGAACGCCTTGTCGCCGGCGCCGGTCAACACGATGCTGGCGACTTGCCGATTGTTCGCGGCGAGTTGAAAGGCCTGAATCAACTCCTCCAACGTTTGTCCGCGAAAAGCGTTGTAGACCTTCGGCCGGTTGATGATGATCCACGCCGCGCGATCGCGGACTTCGTAGATGACGTCGGTGAATTGTTTCGGGTCTGTCATGGCGTTTCCTTCCGTAGCCTAGATCATGTTCATTCCACCGGAGACCGAGATGGTCTGCCCGGTGATGTATTTGCCGTCGTCCGAGGCCAGCATGGCGACGATCCCGCCGTAATCATCGGGTTCGCCCATGCGACGCAGCGGGATGCCTCGAAGCATCGCATCCTTCCATTTCACGGCCTGCTCGCCTTCGCCGAGCACGGCGGCCATCATCGGTGTATTGGTCGGCCCGGGGCAGACGGCGTTCAAAAGAACATTCTTGCGCGCCAATTCGCGTGCCAGCGATTTGGTGAAGGAGATCAATCCGCCCTTGCAAGCCGAGTACACCGCCTCGTCGCTGGTGCCGACGCGTGCGGCATCGGAAGCGATGTTGACGATCCTTCCGCCGCCACGCTCGGCCATCAACGGCGCAACCGCCTTGTGCGTATTAAGCGGACCGTAGAGATTGATACGGATGATCTTGTCCCAAAGCTCCTTGTCGGTCTTCAGGAACGGTGTGGGGCGATCCCAGCCCGCGTTGTTGACCAGCAGCCAGATCGGCCCGAGTTCGGCTTCGACCTTGGCCACCGCCGCATTAACGGAGGCCGCGTCACCGACGTCCACCGCGTAGCTTTTGATATGGGCTTGCGGAGCAAGTTCGGCGGTTTCTTCGCCGGCTTTCGGGTTGATGTCGAAGATCGCCACCTTGCAACCTTCCTGCGCCAGACGCAGCGTCAATCCGCGTCCGATTCCCTGTCCTCCGCCAGTCACAATGGCGACTTTTCCAGATAGGCCTTTCAATGCATGTCTCCATGGTAAATATCGTTGCTGTCATGCGGGCGCCGCAACAGTCCGTCGCGCAGGAACGCGATGAACTCGTTACGAAGCCGCTTTGTCCTTGCGCAGGGAAAATCCGTGCTGCGAGTACATCTGCCGGGCGATGATCGTTTTCATGATCTCGATCGAGCCGCCGGCGATCTTGACGATCCGTGCATCCGCGTAGGCGCGAGCGATCGGGTATTCCCACATGTAACCCCAGCCGCCGAACAGCTGGAGGCACTCGTCGACGGTTTCGCAGTGAAGCTCGGAGGTGAACATCTTCGCCATCGCGGCATCGACCGGGTCGAGCTTGCCCTCCATGAACAGAGAGATACATTTGTCGGTAAAGACGCGCGCGACGGTCGCCTTGGTCTTGAGAGCCGCGAGCTTGAATTGGGTGTTCTGGAAGTCGGCGAGCTTCTGGTCGAACACGCTGCGTTCGGCGGTATATTGCAGCGTCCAATCGATCACCGTTTCGACCACTGTGGCCGAACGAATGGCCTGCGCCAGACGTTCTTGAGACAGCTTGGTCATCATCAGCGCGAAGCCTTTGCCTTCCGCGCCCAGCATGTTGCTGGCGGGGATGCGGACGTTGTCGAAAAAGAGTTCCGAGGTGTCCTGCGCCCTCATGCCGAGTTTTTCGAGATTGCGGCCACGCTTAAAGCCCGGCCGGTCGCTTTCGACGATGAACAGCGTCACTCCTTTCGCGCCGGCGTGGCTGTCGGTCTTCGTCGCCAGCACCACCAGATCGCAAAGCTGGCCGTTCGAGATGAAAACCTTCTGGCCGTTGATGACGAAATCGTCGCCGTCGCGTACCGCACGCGTGCGGATGGCCTTCAGATCGCTTCCGGCGTGCGGCTCCGTCATTCCGAGTGAGCCGATGGCTTCTCCCGACACCATTTTGGGTAGCCATTTGCGCTTCTGTGCATCGGTGCCGAAAGACAACAGATAGGTTGCGACCAGATCGGTATGGATGAGGAAGCCCGGTCCGCTGGCGCCGGACCGCCAGAGTTCCTCGAACACGACGACGTCGAAGAGATAGTCCAGGCCCATCCCGCCGTATTCTTCTGGGACGGTGCAGCAGAGCAGGCCGGCCGCGCCGGCTCTCAGCCAAAGCTCTCGCGGAACGATGCCATCCTCTTCCCACTTTGCGTGGAACGGAACGATCTCCGTCTCCACGAAGCGACGGACCGTTTGCCGGAAGATTTCGTGTTCTTCGCGAAAGATCGCGCGCTCGATCATTGTCAAATGGCCTTCCGTCTGATTTAGTGTGCTAGTGTACTATACTAAATTCACATATACAACGCAGCCGTGACAAAGCGCAAGCTCAATAGTACGTCAACGAACGGAAGATGGAACGGGAGGCAACGATGCCGAAATCGCCGGAACTAAAACAATTTCGGATCGAGCAGCCTGGAAACGGAGTTCTGCACCTCGTCTTCGACATGCCCGGCAGATCGATGAACGTGTTCTCAAACGCCGCGATCGAGGAGTTAGGAAAATTTGCCGATTGGTTGCCGGACAGCGGCGTCGCGGGCGTCGTGATCCGCTCAGGCAAGCCCACGGCATTCTGCGCGGGCGCCGATCTCGCCGAGTTGGAGACGGCCTATGACATGATCATGGCGGCGGAGCCGGCCGCGCGGGATCGGTTGGCGTTCGATCATTTTTTCAGATTGAGCCAGGGACTGCGCAAACTCGAGACGGCGGGCAAGCCAGTTGCCGTCGCAATCGCCGGACTGGCGTTGGGCGGAGGTGCGGAATTCGCGTTGGCAGCGCATCACAGGGTTGTCACCAATGGGCCGCAGAGCGTGTTCGGCTTGCCCGAGTCGCTGGTGGGATTGTTGCCGGGCGGAGGAGGGACCCAGCGCCTGCCGCGGCTGATTGGAGTCGAGGCTGCGCTGCCGTTGTTGCTCGATGGCGCGAGGATCGGCGGCGCGGCGGCTATCACGGCCGGACTTGCGGATCAACTGGTGGCGCCCGGCGAAGAAGTGGCGGCCGCCGAGCGTTGGGTGTTGTCGCAGAGGCAGGCAATGCAGCCATGGGACAGAGCCGGCTGGCGCCCGAGAGATGCGGACGGCTTTGTTGCGGTGGTCGCTCACCGTCGTGCCAACGTTCTCGCTGAGACGCTCGGACACTATCCCGCGCCGCTCGCTATTCTCGACTGCGTCGAACAAGGATTACCGCAAAGCTTCGATGCCGCGATCCGGACCGAGATGAATATTTTTACAAAACTGATCCAGCGCCGGGAGCCGCGCAACATGATCCGCACGCTGTTTCTCGGAAGGCTCGACCATGAGCGGCTGAAGAAGAGCGGCATAAATCCGAAAATCATTGAGGCCGTGGATGCGGTTTCGCGCGTGCTCGCCGTTCAAGGCGAGCGGGATGCGGAACTCCGTCAGGCCTTTGAGCGTGCAGGGTTTCGCGTCGACGGTTCGCGAAAGCTCTCCTTCGATGGTCGGATATCGGGTGCCGCTTATTGGTTCGAGGACGAACCGAAGGAGCGGGGAAAGCAGGTGTTGCGTGCACGGCTTGACGACGTGGAAGCCGCCGCAGCCGGCTGGCGATCCCAACTCGACGAACCCGAGCGCCGCGCGGCCGACTATTTGCTCGTCACCAAGGAAGGGTTTCCGGCCTATCTCGGCGGTTTGTTCGCCGCTGGCTTGGGTTCGTGAAAGAGAGAGGAGACACCATGGCGAAACCTCTCGATGGCATCAGGGTTCTCGATCTTTCCAAGGTTCTGGCTGGCCCGCTCTGCGCCCAATATCTTGGCGATCTCGGTGCCGAAGTTATCAAGGTCGAAGCCGTTGGACAGGGCGACGAGACGCGCGGATGGCCGCCGTTTCCAGCGTCCGGATTAGGAACGGTGTTTCTCAGTGCGAACCGCAACAAGCGAAGCATCGCGATCGACATGAAGTCCGAAAAGGGGCGGGCGCTCGTGCACGACCTGGCGCGCAAGGCCGATGTCGCGATCGAGAGTTTCGGCACCGGCGTGGCCGAGCGGCTGGGCATCGACGCTGACAGCCTTCGCGCGCTCAACGATCGGTTGATCCATTGCAGCATCTCCGGCTTCGGCCGTTCCGGGCCGTTGAAGCACGCGCCGGGCTACGACGTTATCCTGCAAGCTTTCAGTGGTGTGATGTCGATGACGGGCGATGAGAACGGCGGCTATATCCGTAGTCCCATTTCGCCGATCGACCAGATGACGGGCGTGCATGCATTCAGCGGCATTCTGGCGAGACTGCTGGCGCGGGAAAAATCGGGCAAGGGCTCTTCCATTCAGGTGTCGTTGTTCGACACGGCTCTTGGACTTCTGGGTTACAACTTGCAGACCTTTTGGGAGCGCGGCGTGCAGCCTCCAAAATGCGGCTCCAGCCACGAGTCGCTTTGTCCTTATCAGGCGTTCGAGGCAACCGACGGGCCGATCATGATCGGCGTTGCCAATGACAATCTCTGGCGCAAATTTTGCGCGGCCGCTGGACTGGAAGCGATCGTGGATGACGCCAGGTTCCGAACCAATGCAGACCGCGTCGCCCATCGCGCGGAGACGCTCGGCCACGTGCAATTGGCAATCGCAACCAAAACGGTCGAGCAGTGGAACGCAGCATTGACCAAGGTTGGCATCCCATGCTCCCCGATAAATACGCTCGCCCAACTTCTCGGGCACCCGCACACCAAGGCGAGCGAAGTTATCATGCAATACGACCACGCGGAGGCTGGCCGGCTCAACTGCGTCGGTCACCCGGTGACTTTCGTTGGCGAGGAACGTAGCCCGGGTTTGCCGCCGCCGATGTTGGGGCAGCATACCGACGATGTTTTGCAGGAAATGGGGCTCTCCACGGCGAGCGTCGCCGAACTGCGCCGCGACAAGGTTGTCGGTTGATGCATTGCGGCTTAGCGGCAGAATTGCGGTGAAGGCGAAAACCTCGGATCGGGCCGGCGTGAAGTACGGCAGCGTTACGCCTTGGCCGGCCTGAGCGTCACCGTTGCCTTCCATTCGATCATCGTGGCATCGACCTTCTGGTGTTGAAGCAAGATGAGCCTGGGTTTGATGGCTGATTTCTCCCGTTATTGCGAGGAGTGTTTGCGACGACGCAATCCAGACTTAATTTTATGAAGCTGGATTGCGTCGTTTCGTTCGCAATGACGATTTGACCGTCAGTTCATCTCACTCTAGTCGTCAAGCAGCTTCCAGGAGGCATTCTCAAAGATGGCCATGCGCAGTGTATGATACGGCGCATAGTCATCCTTCGAATTGCTGAGTTCGATTCCCGGAAGCAACATGCCGACTCTTTCCTTGCGGAAGCTGGTGGCTTGGGCGAGCAGATTCTCTCGCGTCAGCTTGTCGCCGCAACGTTCCAATCCACGTGCGATCGCCTGTGCGGTGATGTAGCCCGTCAGTGCGATAAAATCATTTGGGCTGTCATTCGGAGCCCACTTCTTCAGGAAGGCGACATACTCAACGACCTCGGGATCGTTCGCCCACGCGGGATCGCCGGCTTGCTTGGTGAATTGCGTTGTGTAGGCGCCCTGGACTTTCTCAAGTCCCGCGGGAGCGAGAACGCCTTGAACGGAATTCACGGGACTGGCCAGAAACTGCGTCGGCTTCCAGTTCAGTTCATGAATCTTCCGGATCGCCTGCGCCGTAAACTTCGGAGTCGCGAAGTAGATCAGCGTGTCCGCGCCGGATGCCTTCAAGCGAATGATTTCCGAATCCACGGTCGGCTGACTCAGTTCGTAAGCAGCCTCTGCGGCAATTTTGACTGCGCTGCCATTGCCTAGGGCTTTCTTGAATCCGGCCAGATAGTCCTTCCCATAGTCGTCATTCTGATAAAGAACCGCGATCTTCGCGTTCGGCATCTTCTTGACGATGAACCTGGCGAATGTGGCGCCTTCCATTTCGAACGGCGGATAGAACGGCACGGTCCAGGGGAAGTTCTGCGGGTCATTGAAACGGCGGCCGCCCGCGGAGATAAAGATGTGCGGCACCTTGGCGCCGTTCAGATATTTCTGGATCGCGACATTCGGCGTCGTACCGACAGTGCCGACCTCGGCAAGAACGCCGTCGTCGTCGACGAGCTTGCGGGTCTGTTCGATTGCTTTGGGCGGGCTGAACGCGTTGTCGAGCGAGATCAGATTGATTTTACGGCCGTTGATGCCGCCTTTCTCGTTCAGCATCTGGAAATAGCCGGTCATGACCCGGCCATAGCTGCCGAAGGCCGAAGCCGGTCCGCTGTAGGGAACGGTCTGGCCGATCTTGATCTCATGGTCCGTCACGCCCGGGCCATATTGTTTCTCATTGGCTGCGGCTCCGATGGTGCCGATCAGCAGAGTTGATCCAACAATCAGCGCTGAAATCTTCATGCTTCCCTCCCGATATTGATTTTGATATATGTACACTAGTATATCATATATTATAAAACAAAATCGGCAAGGCCGTGCCGATGTATGGCGTCAGTCAGGCATCGTGAGCGGCTGTTAATGGGAGAGAGCATGGGTGGGACGAGCACGACAGTTCTGGCCGCGATGAAAATCGGAGGGCATGTCGCCTTCGAACGCCTGGTGCGGCCCATGGCGAGGCAGCGCGATGATGTGCCGTGTTCGCCGAACGCGATCACGGCGGAGTGGCTCACGGCCGTGCTCTGCCATCAGATTCCGGAAGCTGCGGTGACGCGTGTCGAGGTGGTACCGGCAAGCTCCGGCACGCATGAGCGCCACCGGTTGATGCTGACCTACAACGAGGCGGGTCGCCAAGCCGGCTTGCCGACCTCGATTTTCACCAAGTCGCTACCGAGTGTGGTGACGCGCATGATCGGGGGCTTCAACGGTACGGCGCGAGTTGAGGGCCGTTTTTTTACGCAACTCAGGCCGCAACTCGATATCGAGGCGCCCATTGGTTATCACGCCGCGTTTGACCGCCGGACGTTCGCGTCGATCCTGCTGCTGGAAGATCTCGTGGCGACGAAGTCGGCGAGCTTCTGCGATTGCCGCACGTCCGTCACTCGTCCGATGGCGGAAGGGATGGTCGACCTGCTGGCTTCGCTGCATGCCCGCTTTTACGGAGATCGCGAACTTACGACGCGGTATCGGTGGCTCGCGAGCTATCCGCGATGGTTTACCGTTGGCGCCGAGAAGATGAGCCTGGAATACTATACCCGAAAGGCGCTCGATGCTGCGGCTCAGGTCATTCCGGAAAAGGTTCTGGCGCAACGCGATGCGATCTGGCCGGCGGCGATGGGTGCTCTCGCAGTCCACGAACGCGAGGGGCAGGGGCTGATCCATTCCGACGTGCACATTGGGAACTGGTATCGGACTGCGACAGGCAGAATGGGTCTGTGCGATTGGCAATGCCTGTCGCGTGGCCACTGGTCGCGCGACGTCGCTTACGCCATTGCGGCGGCGCTTACGCCGGACGACCGGCGGAAATGGGAGAAGGATCTGCTGGCTCGGTATCTCGATCGATTTGCCGAGCTTACCAACTCCAGACCGGATTTCGACGAGAGCTTTCGGCACTACAGGAAGCAGATGGTGCACGCCCTTCTGATGTGGACGATCACGTTGTGCCATTCGCCATTGCTGCCGAATATGCAGCCTGAGGAAACCACGCTGATGATGATTCAGCGAATAACGACGGCGATGGCCGATCTGGAAACGCTATAACGTTCCGAAGCAAAACCATTACGCGAATAATTAGAATCGACAAGGTTGCCATGCGGGAAGTGATGTCTCTGGAAGGAAAAACGGTCGTCGTGACCGGCGCGGCGCAGGGAATAGGGCAGGCCGTCGCGAACCTCGCAATTGCCTTGGGTGGGCGAGTGATCGGCGTCGATCTCAACGGAGACAAGCTCAACGCGTTTGCCGCAACAACGGGTGGGCGGTTGGTGCCTTATGTCGGCAACGTGGCGGACCCGGATTTCACGGAGGCCACGGTGCATCATGTCACGGCGAGCGTGGGCGCCATCGACGGTCTCGTCAATAACGCCGGCATCACGCGACCGGCGATGATCGAGAAGATGACCCTGCAGCAATGGAGCGAGGTCATCGCGGTGCATCTCACCGGCGCATTCCTGTGGACGCAAGCGGTCGGCCGCATCATGTTGGCCCAGGGAAAAGCGGGACGTGAAAATCCCGGCGCGATCGTCAACATCTCGTCGGACGCCGGACGGGCCGGCTCCATCGGCCAGATCAATTATTCCGCCGCGAAGAGCGGGCTGCTGGGCATGACGATGTCGACCGCGAAGGAATGGTCGAAGTTCGGCATTCGCACCAACTCCATTTGCTTCGGCGTAGTCGAAACGCCGATGACCGAAACGATCAGGGGCGACAAGTTTCGCGACGGCGTGCTGGCGCGGATCCCGATGGGGCGCTGGGCGACGCCGGACGAAGTCGCCAAACCGGTCTGTTTCCTGCTGTCCGATGCCGCGTCTTATATGACGGGCCAGCACATCGCCGTGGACGGTGGGTATCATATTTCCATTTAGCGAGGCATTCCAGGTAATAGTTGTAAATCGGCGCTGAACTTGGTCCCGTGAATTATCGACCACAATTCTTTGTCGCAGTTGACATAATTCGCGTTGGAGTGGGGTCAAGACCGGCGCGCCGATCGTGACTCCACTCCGACGAAGCTTTCTCAATTTCCTTCAGAACTCTACTGCTCATCGTTCCACCGATGTGACCCCGGTGCCGATTTACATCGCGGTTCTCGCCAGCGCTGGAGCCGCGGTTCACATTCCGCGGCTCCGCCGTTGTGGAGATCCTGGAAAGGACTTGCAAGGCGATGAGATTTCCGGCGGCGATTCGTGTCGATCAAAGCACCGAGTTCGTGTCGCGCGATTTGGATCAGGAAGAGGCAGCAAAGAAGCCTGAGCCAGGCGAGGATGCGGCGGAACTTATGATCGACGGCGGAGAGGAGGACGTTGGCGGCTCCGCCGGTGCGGCCCTTGAGCTAAATCGCCCGAGATGACCTCCGCCTTGAGGTGCCGGATGATGGGCTCGATTGTCCTACTGGGTCAAGACTTTAGCCGCGATGGATGGCAGCGCTGCGACATCTAGGCGCTCGCGAATAGTGACAAGATTTATGAGCTCCGGCGATAGGACGTAATCAAATTTCGCAAGCTGCGGCCGGGCTAGATGATCAGCCAGTTGCATTGCATCGGGATTCTGATCGGCGGCAATATCTTCCAAATGGCGTCTGACGCCGTTGGATCCTGCGGCCAAAATCTCGATCACATGCCACGCGGCCGTTCCGTTCATCTGCCGAGCCAATAACGCCAGAAGGAGTGTCTTCAGCCGTTTCGTGCCGACCCACGGGAATATCAGCACGTTGTCGCCAGAGCGAAGCAGGCTGCGCTCGTGTAATCCTAGATTACGAAAGGTGGTACGGGCATCGCCCAGCAGCTCGACAGCCACTTCGTCGAGATAGAAGTAATCCTCGTTACCGGCAAGGATATCGCGCATTTTTTCGATGATATGGTCATGAATGCCACCACCGGAACTCGTAAAATATGGTGGTTTTCCTGCACGTGTCGGCTTCACGGTGATCACGCGCGCGTCGTCATCGACCGCGACGATCCGCCATCTGCGCCCAGCGAAGATCAGAGTCTCGTTAGGCGCAACCGGTGCATCAATCGGATAGGTACCAAGCGTCCGCGTCTCGTGGACGATGCGGTACTCCACCTCAGACATGAATACTGCATAGAACTCATAGGACTCGGTGATTTTCTCACCCGTCGCGCCGAGCATCAACATGCCTTGCTGAGACTGTTCGATAAGCTGGCATGCAGGCGCTGCCATGCAACGCAATACGTCGGCGAAAACCGCTTTTCCGACGCCTCGGAAGGGGCCGCGATTGCACAGCAGTTCCCATGCCACGAGAGGATTCAGACCTCCGGTCTGCAGGATCAGCGCGAGAACCTGGTGGATCAGCGTGGAAAGATGCAGGCCCGCATCTGCTGGCGGCTCACACCAGTCCTCGCGAAGGCACTCCACCATCGCAATCGACTGCACCAGATCGAGGTAGAGCCGGTCAATCGGGTGACTGCCGGGTCCTGCCGAGATCTCAGGCGCAAAGATACGCAAGATCGCGGGCTTACCCGCCCGGCGGCCGGATCGTCCGAGCCGCTGGCGCAACGAGGCAACGGAAAAGCCAGGTCCGATCTGGGCGACCGTCGCCACATCGCCGATGTCGATACCGAGCTCAAGGGTCATAGTAGCTACGGCGGTCGTCGGACGCGGATCGTCCCTCAAACGAATTTCGACTTCCTCGCGGACCGCTTTAGCCAGGTTACCATGGTGGGCGAAAAATTCGTTTGGTAGCCTCTCCTCGCGGCACATGGCGCTAAGCCGGTCGGTGTAGGCTTCGACTTTTGCCCGCGAACCGGCGAACAGGAGATTGCTGCGGCCACGAAGAATGCGAAATAGATCGTTGGCAAGGGCATCCGGGACACCCGACACATCGAAAGACTCGGGGGGCTCTTGGGCTACCTCGTCATCCTCTGGAGGTTTCACGGTCATTCCAGACGTGGGAATCTTGTATCCCCGTATCTGAAGCTTGAGGCCGTTGCCCGTATCGGCTCCTTCAGCAATCGTTACCGCTTGGCCATCGCCGGGGCGCAGGGCCTCCGCCGCTAACTGCATATCGCCCAGCGTGGCCGACAGCCCAATGCGGTCGATGCGCTGGCATCCGGTCGCAGCCTCGATGCGGGTTAACAGCGACTGCAATTGCATGCCGCGTTCAGTGCCGATGAAGGCATGCAATTCATCGATAACGACTGCATCGAGTCGGCTGAACAGGCGGGAAACCTCGCCACCACGCCGGACCAGGAGGGCTTCAAGCGACTCCGGCGTTATCAGGACTATCCCCGATGGTCTCTTTCGCGCGCGCGCTTTCGCGGTCTCATCGACGTCACCATGCCATTTGTGCAGGAGAACGTCGCAGGCTTTGCAAAGACTCTCCAGGCGCCTGTGCTGGTCGTTGATCAGCGCCTTGAGCGGGCTGACATACAGAATAGCGAAGCCGTCTGCCGTCCGTTCACTTTCGACCAGCCGTGAAAGTAGCGGTAGAAATGCAGCCTCAGTCTTGCCGGCGGCAGTGCGCGCGGAGATGACGACGTCACCCCCGCCCAGAACAGCAGGAATAGCCTTTTCCTGGACATCGCGCAGCGCCGCCCATTTCTGCTGCCAGATCCAGCGACGGACCGGCAGGGCCAGTTGATCAAAGGCGGAGTGTGGCAAGTTCGTCGTCCGGATCGCCCTCGACCGTGATGATTTCCTGCTCCAGCAGTTCGCCACGATCTTCGGCGACATCGACGCTACCAAGCAGAGCGCGCCAATCCGCTTCCGGATTCTGCTGGAGCACGGCTAGTAGGTCCACGAATGCCTTGATAGTGTTTCTGGGTGTACGGAAATAGGCCTCACCGATTCGATTGGCGCAATGCCCCATAAATGCGTGCAGGACTTCGTCAGGCACAATCCAGTCCTCGGCTTTGCCGGCCGCAAACACATCCCGCAGTCGCTCCAGCAGATGGAAGAGTTCCTCCGGAGTCAGGTTTGGCAGGTTGATGACCGGGCCGGTATAGTCGGTAAGCCCATCGGTAGCGAAGCTGTTTTCCGCCAAGCGGGATTGCAGCGCCTCGTAGGAATAGAGGCCGCGCCTGGTATCCAGCAGGAAGTCCGGCGTTCCGCCCAGGATAAACCCGAGCCCTTCGGTCGTCCCCTGCAAAACGTCGTTGAGAATACGGAGGATCTGCTCGTAGTTCTGCTTGCGAGCCTGTGCGCTTTGCAGTTTGTACAGGTTGACCAATTCGTCCAGGCAAACCAGCAGTCCTGTGAAGCCGGAAATCCGAACGAAGCGGGCAAGCAAACGCAGCGCGTCGTAGATCATCGTATCGTCGATGATGGTCCGCACGCCGAGATCAGCTCTGGCTTCGGTCTTGGTCGTGTACTCGCCCCGCAACCACCGCAGGGCGGAATCCTGTAGGTTGCTGTCGCCCTGTTCATAGCCGCGCGCATAGGCTGTAACGACAGCCGAAAAGTCATAACCGCCCACCATTTCGCGGAGATCGCCGAGTCCCTCTCGGATGGCGCTCTCGATCGGGATTTCGTGGGCCTGCGCTCGTTCATTGGCTTTCTGGACAAAGCTTTCAAGCACACCGCGCAATGCGCCGCCATCGGGCATGGCGCGCGTCGCCAGACTCTTCGTGAGCTCCGCGTAGAGTGTGCGGGCTTGTCCGCCGGTCGCATGGATGCGCCGGTCAGGAGCCAGGTCAGCCTGGCAGACCACGAGCTTGCGCTGGAGTGCGACCTGCCTGACGAGGAACAGGAAGAACGTCTTGCCCGCGCCGTAGGCGCCGATGACGAAGCGGATACTGGAGCCACCATCGGCGATCCGATCGATGTCCCGGATCATGGCCTCGATTTCGCGCTGTCGTCCAACCTGGATGTGATGAAGACCAACACGCGGGACGACGCCGGCGCGCAAGGCGCTGAGAATGGTATCGCGGTCGCGGGGGCGGATGAAAGGTGCTTTCTGGCTCATGCGGAGGCTCGTGAATCAACAAAGGAAACAGACGGAGAGGTGAGGCTGGGTTGCGGCAAGAGATAGCGGTTGACGATGATGATGTCCTCACCTTCAAGGACAGGCTCGTCGAAACGATCGAAAGACCACTCGTTCAGGACCTGACGTGCCGCAGCGGGCATGAGCCCTGCCCGGCGGGTCAGCTGTTCGAAATCAGCCGACGTCCATTCGTCCCGCTCGGCGAGGTCCGCGAGCAGGCATCCGTAACGGCCCTCAAGCCCTTCGAAAATGGCATCCTCCGCCGGGTCAGGGACGTCCTGAGCGATTGCTTCCGGTTCCGGCGTGTCCTCTTCCTCGGCAAAGATATCCGCCAATACGTTCGATGCCGATCGCGTCTCGCGGCGGATGGCTTCAAGACGGGAGAGATCGACACGAACCGCCCGACCACCACCATCCGCGGGAGGTGGCGGAGGAATAAATGCTGTCTTTGGCGCTTTGCCGGCCGGCAGAACGATTTTCAAATCATCGTCCGGCCCTCCGGTCGGAGCAGCGATACTGCCATGCAGC
>Ga0209952_1001557_pt1 | contig 18950 bp, 18 predicted proteins | sample ThiBiot_750_biof_2_FD_183951 | JGI IMG/M metagenome (GOLD analysis project Ga0209952, IMG submission 183951) | Wastewater bioreactor microbial communities from Cape Town, South Africa - Thiocy_cont_750_biof (SPAdes) | ecosystem: Engineered > Bioreactor > Thiocyanate-remediating >...
CGCCGAGAAAGGTGCCGACGACGCTGCCGCCGAGCAGCACCAGCGCCAGCGTCGGATCGATCGATCGCTTGCGCCAGTACGACAGCGCCCCCGACAGCGACGACGCCGCGATGTGGGTCGAGACCGAGGCCACCGCCACCGCCGGAGCAATGCCGATGAAGATCAGCAGCGGCGTCAGCAGAAAGCCGCCGCCGATCCCGAACATCCCCGACACGAACCCGACCGCCGCCCCCATCGCAAGGACCAGGAACACGTTGATCGGCAAATCCGCAATCGGAAGATAAAGCTGCACTGCGCTCGTCTCAGCTGACGCTGTCTGGTGGGAGCGACATCGCGGAAGGATCGGTAGACGGCGCCATCATCGACTCTCAACATCCTGCGGCATTCGGAAGACCTGTCGGAAAGTCCGCGAGTGGCACTTCAACGCGCAAGCGAGCGCAAAACCGCTTGTGCCCGGCCAACGGGCAATCCGGGAGCGGACAATGCGCGGCAAACTCGTGGAACGCGGTAACGGAATTTCATGGCGATCGGCAAACGGCCGGACTGTCTCCATGTGTTGTCTTGAAGTGTCGTCTCGAAGTGTCGTCTCGAAGTGCCGGTCTTTAAGTGTCGGCGAACGAGAAAGCTGTCACACCCGGAAACTATATGGCGATGCCTGCAATCGGATATCCGCTATTTCGATATCTCGATCAAATATGGTTATCACTCCCGGGCCGCTTGCGCCGGGGACAGCGAAATGAACGCTTGTGTCGCTGCGCCCGTGGCCACCGTCGTCAGGAACTGGAGGGCGTCGATTTACGGGCAGATCCCGCCGCTTATATTTGCGTGCCGTCTCTTGATTCCAACGTTTGCTGATTCCAACGTTTGCGCGACATCCGAAGATACGGGATGCCGATCTAGCGATCGGACCACTAGATCGTCACGCCGCCATCCACTGCGATGATCTGACCGGTAATGGAGCCGGCGAGGGGAGAGCAGAGAAACGCGACCGTCGCAGCTATTTCTTCGGGCGTCTGCGGGCGCTTCATCGGCACGAGAGATTCGATCCGACCGTCGAACACCTCACGGCCGTTGCTGCCTTGTGCTCCGTGCGAAGCCTTGACCATGACTTCGCCCAGACTCTCCCACAACGGAGACCATACAAATCCCGGGCAAACCGCGTTCACCGTCACGCCAAACGGCGCGAACTGTCTGGCCAGAACGCGTGTCAGGCCGTTAGCAGCCGATTTGGAAACCGAATAAGGCGGCATGAACGGTGCAGCGATAACACCGGTGATCGAGGAAACGTTGACTATCCGTCCCGCTCCTCGCGCGCACATTCCGTCATAAACCAGACCGCAGGCATGAACGATGGATTTGACATTGATGGCAAAGGTGCGATCCCAGTCAGCTTCGGAATTCTTCGTGAAGGGCTGCCCGGGCTCCGATACAACGCCTGCGTTGTTAATCAGAAAATCCGGGACATCCCCGAAACTCTCAAAGAGTTTCTTCATCGCAGCCTGATCCGAGACGTCGCAGACGTGCCCGTCCGTATCATGACCAATCAGGGCGGCGGTTTCCCGGGCGGCCCGGCCGTCGCGGTCGATAACGCCGACGCGCGCGCCGCCTTCCGCCAGCGTCTTGCAGATTGCCCGGCCGATCCCGGCGCCGCCGCCGGTCACGACGGCAAACTTGCCGGTAAAGTCGTTGCTCATCTCAGATAAATATCCCGAGGCTTTTCTGCGTCAGCGTCGCGTGATCGATGACGATTTTACGCGTCAGAATTTTCCAGCCGGTTTCGTCGTCCCGACGCAAGGTGTCGAGCCGCTTGCCTGCGAAAATTTCTTGATCGACTTCAAGACTGGATCTCCAGATCAGGAAAGCCGAGACGACCTTTACCTGATTGTCGGCGTCACCGGGGCTGACGACGATGTTGGAGATCATGTGCCGTGTCTTGCCCGGCGGGGTTTCGGCCCAGGCCATGCCGGTTTCGAGCCGCTTCACGCGATTGGAGAGAGACAGCTTGTCTTCCTCGTAGTGAGCCAGATCGTTCAACTCGCCGACTTCCTTGCCGACGTCGCGCCCGATCCGGTTCGAAACGATCGGCATCCAGTAGAAGGCCTCGTCGGCAAAAAGGTCGATCCATTTGCGGAATTTGAGATCATCGAGAAGATGGGCTTCACGCGCATAGAATTGTTGTACGGAGAACCAGGTAACAAGTTCAGAATTTGCGGTGTCCGACTGGCAGTCGGGAGAGAAATTGTTCATGAATGAGCCTCAGATCTCTGCATTGCTGCCAAGGATGACGGGTGAGGTGTCCGCCTTCATGCGCTTGAGCCATTGGTCGTAGAAGCCGCGCTGATTGATTTCCGACTGGAACTTTCCAAGTCTGCCGCGGATATCGGGGTGGATCGATTGCGGGTTGTCGATCTCGTCTTCGAGCCCCATCGACAGGTTCTGGACGAATTGCTGCGCGACGTAACCCTTGGCGCCGTGGGTTGACTGCACCCAGTTGTCGACGTCGTCCTGCTCCCAGGTGCCGGTCGTTCCATGGCGTTGCAATTCATGGACGCGCACCATCTTGCGGTGATCGGGAGGCGCCTTCTTGTCGACGAAACACCAGCTCCAGGCTTCCGTGAGCGTTGGCCCACGTGGATGCCAGACACGAACCGCTCCGGCTTGCCAAAGCAACGACATGTTCGGGAAAATCGAAGCATGCATCGGCGACATGTGCATGCCGCGCAAATCGCCCAGGCGGTCGTGAGTTTCGGGCACTCTCTCCTTTTCGTATTGAAGAAACTCCGGAAGCGCCATCTCGTAAATCTGATCGACGTTCATCGCCCAGCGCACGCCTAACCCGTGGCCTCCGCCCGGACAGACCTGAAAACCTTCATAGCCGTATCCGGATTTTCGTCGCGGCATCCCCTCGAAGCCGGACTGCCAGGCAGAACCATGGCTGACCGGGCCGTGGTAGCTGTCGCCGATGAAGTTATCGACGGGGAATTTCCAATTGCACTTGATCTGCCACTTGTGCGTTCCGGGAAGAAACTCGACGCCGCCTTCCCGGCGGTCGAACGCCATGTCGAGATACCAAGCCATATCGCCGAGATATTCGAGGAGTGGCGGCGCATGCTTGTCGAATGTCGCGAAGATCAGGCCCTTGTAGATGTCGAGTTGCGCGACCGGCACCAATCCGTGCTGATCGAGATCGAGCTTCTCGAGATACACTTCCTTGTAGCCCGGCACCGATGTCAACGCGCCGTCGTTCCGGAACGACCAGCCGTGAAACGGACATGTGAATTGGCGTGCGCTGCCACGATCGCCACGACAAACCCTATTCCCGCGGTGACGGCACATGTTGAGGAAACAATGGATCTTGCCGTCGCCCGTGCGGGTGACGATCACCGGGTCTTCGCCCATATAGGCGGTGAAAAAATCATTGGGCTTCGGGAGCATCGATTCGTGCCCCAGAAATAGCCAGCATTTCGCGAAGATCGTCTTCAGTTCCTGCTTGTAGAGGTCGGGGTCGACAAATATTTGCCGATTGATACCCCCCTTTGTCAGGTCGATCAGATGATCGAGATGAGAATTCGCCGATCGTTCAAGCATATCGTCCTCGTTGCAAATTACAGGTCAAGCACAAGCGTTCCACGCGAACGCGAGCAGCAGACCATCATGGTTGCACCTGCCGCCTTCTCGTCGTCGGTCAAAACCTGGTCGCGATGATCGATCTCGCCGGCGATCACGGTTGTTTCGCAGGTCCCGCACACGCCTTCGGCACAGACAGACGCAATTGGAACGCCTGCCTCCCGAAGTGCCGCCAGCAGTGTCTGGTCCGACCGCACCGACAGCCGCTGGCCCGATCGATTGAGCACGACTTCAAACGGTTCGTTTGCAGAGGAAGTGGTGGCGGGAGCCGAAAACCATTCGAAGTGGACGGAGTCGGCCGGCCAATTCGCCGTGGCATCCTTGACGCTTGTCATCAAAGCCTGCGGACCGCAGCAAAAAAGATGCGTGCCGGCGGCGGGCGCTTCGCAATAAGGCGCGAGATTCAGAGTGCCGTTTTCCGCGTCGTCATGATGCAGGCGAGCCTGGCTGAACGCCCGCAGGTCATTACGGAATGCGCAGCGCTCCGCCGTTCGCGTTGCATAAGCGAGCTCCCACGATTTGCCGCGGGCTGCACACCAGCGCGCCATCGCATAGATCGGGGTAATGCCGATTCCACCCGCGATGAAAACATAGTGGGTGGCGTCTTCGACCAGCGGAAAATGATTGCGCGGGGGGCTGGCGTAAATTTCCATCCCCTCGGTGAGATGGTCGTGAATGAAGTCAGAGCCGCCGCGCGAGTTCGGAGCGCGCGCGATCGCAACCTGATAGCTGGTTGGTGCGCCTTCGCCTTCGTTGATCAACGAGTATTGCCGAACGAGATCGTTGCCGAGGTGCAAATCAATGTGTGCACCGGGCGAAAACGACGGCAGTTCGCGACCATCCGGCCTGACCAGCGTAAGGCCGCGGATGCCGTCCGCCAGGGTTGTGATACTCCAGATTTTCAATGCGATCATCGTGATTGCCCTGGAAAACAGGCGGCCGCGGCAGCCTGCTGGGCGCACAGTGAGTTGCTGAAGCGATCAAGACTAGGTACATTTTTGCACTAGCAATTCACCGGAGTTATCACTGATGCAACTTGATCAGCTTCGTGCCGTGGTGATGATTGCGGAGACGGGGAGCTTCCGGCAGGCGGCCATTCGGCTTCGCCGCAGTCAACCGGCGCTGACCAAGGCGATCAAGCTTCTTGAAGGTCATGTGAATGTCAGCATCTTCCAGCGGACGCCCCGGGGCGTTCGCCTGACGGAAGTCGGCGAGCACCTCTATCTGAGGGCCAAATCGATCCTGTCCGAAGTTCAGATGATGGAAGACGAGGCGGCCCAACTTGGCGGGCATAAGGGCGGCTTCGTCAGGATCGGGACTTCTCCGGTCGGCGGCACCTCGATCCTGCCCCAGGCGATCCGTCAGTTTCGACGAACCTGGCCGGATGTGGAGATCGAGATCCTCAACTCGCTCTATCCGCAATCGTTCAACCTCTTGCGCGAAGCGTCGCTGGACATGGTGGTCGGTCCCATTTCGCAGATCGAACCTCATGGATCGATCTCGATCGAGACCTATTACGAAATGGACAGCATCATCGCCGCCCACCGCGACAATCCTCGCAAAGGGGCGACTTCCATTCGCGAAATCATCAACGAAAACTGGGTCCTGCTGGGGCCGACGGAAGGGCCGAGCGGATTATTCGCCGGCATGCTGCTCGAACAAAGCATTTCGCTTCCGAAGGTCGTGACCCGGTGTCATTCGCTATCCGGCACGTTGGCTTTGATTGCGGCGACAAACGCGTTCTGCATCCTGTCAAAGGAATTGTTCAACTACGCGGCCGCGCGTCATGACCTTGTCGCGATCAAGGTCACTGAAGAACTCCCGCGATTCAAGTTGGCGCTGGCAACCTACAAGGGCCGGCCGCTTACCCCCGCGGCGGCTGATCTGGCCAAGCATATTCACCGTCGGATGACGACTCTCGCGAGAGAAACGTCCAGAAAGGAAACGTAGAGCCGTTCCGCATTTGATGGAATCGCTATGCGTCATGCGTCCATGGGTCATGCCGGGCCGGGTCCGGCAAGTCGTTCTAAAAGTTGGATGGATTGCCGGGGCCGCCCATCCGCGTGCCGGATGTCGATTGAACCGCCTTGCGCTTGCGTTCGGCGAACGACTGCCCGAACTCGGCTTCGAAATCCTGCTCGTCCCAACATCCGATGACGATATTCGGCGGTTCGCCTCCAGTCATCTGTTCGATCCGTTCCGGCGTCATGGTGATGCGGTTGTGATGCCGCCGCGCCCATTCGAAAATCGCGTCCGCCATGCGTGATCGGATAGCCACCAAGGCCGGATCCGCACCGAGGTCGTGCAATTCCATCGGATCGTTCTCGAGATCGAACAGCATCGGCCTCATTCCCTCGGCGTGGATATATTTCCAGCGTGCGTCGCGGACCATGATCAGGCGCGCGTCCTTCTGGTCGTTGCCGATGATTTGCCGCGCCTCGCGCGTCGAATAGTCGTATTCGGAGATCGCGAATTCACGCCAGCCGCGAGGTTTCTCCGTACTTTCCAGCAGCGGGAGCAGCGAGCGACCTTCGAGGACATGAGGCTTGGCCTTGCCTCCGAAAAACGCGAGGAACGTTGGCGCCAGGTCGATCGCCTCGACCAGTTCGCTTCGCGTGGTCCCGCGGGTCGCGTCGGCGTTGCTTCTTGGATCGTACACGATCAGAGGGACCTTGACCGCTGGATCGTGAAACAGGTCTTTTTCTCCCATCCAGTGATCGCCCAGATAATCACCGTGGTCTGATGTGAACACGATCATGGTGTTCTCCATCAGGCCGGCCTCGTCCATGAAGCGCGTCAGGCGACCGATTTGATCGTCGATCTGCTTTATCAAACCCATGTAGGCCGGAATAACCGCTTCGCGAACTTCATCGCGGGCGAACGTCCGGCAGATACGCGATTTGATGTATGCGGCGAAGACCGGATGATCGGTTTCCTGTTCGGCCGTTGAGCGGATCGGCGGCAGGATATGCTCGGGACCGTACATGTCATGGTACGGAGCCGGAACGATATAAGGCCAGTGCGGCTTGATCAGGGAGAGATGGCACAGCCATGGCTTGTCGCCGGCCTCGGACATGAAGTCGATTGCCCGCCCCACCATGTAAGGCGTCTCCGATAATTCCTCCGGCACGTTCGCGGGCAGGCTGGAATTCTTCAGAAGCCACGCCGAAAGCAGCTTTCCGCTGTCATCCTTTCCCGAATTCGCGAAATCCTCCCATGGATTTGCGGAATCCAATCCATGCTGGCGCAGAAATTCATCATAGGCGGGCGTGGGATCGTATGGACCATAGGGATGAAGCCCGTCATCGCGCTCGTATGGTTCGAAGCCGCACTCGGATGCCAGAACACCGATCACCGACTCGGGGTCGATGCCGAGCCATTCCATGCCCTTGGTGTCGGCTATCATGTGGGTCTTGCCGACGATCGCGGCACGCACGTCGATCTCCCGCAGATGGTCGCCGAGCGTCGGCTCCCCGATTCGCAGGGGAAAGCCATTCCAGGTTGCCCCGTGAGACCGACAGTAGCGTCCGGTATACGAACTCATCCGCGACGGCCCGCAGACCGGCGATTGCACGTACGCATTGGTAAAACGAACGCCACGCTGCGCCAGTGCATCGAGATGCGGTGTCTTCAGGTGGGGGTGGCCGTAGCAGGACAAGTAGTCCCAGCGCAGTTGATCAGCCATGATGTAAAGAACGTTCATATGGTTTGTCACCGACTGTTCCCCGCTTTCATGCTCCTCACGTTGTCTCCCGATCGGCTGCGGCGCGGATTCGTCATCCGTTTCGCCCAAGGTAGCCGTAGTGCCATCCGATCAGCCGTCGCTCGATATGGTTCCACGCCAGACTGATGAGGATTCCCACGGCCACAATGACTCCGATGATCGCGACCTCGAGAGCGATCTCGTAACGCTGTTGAGCAACGATAATGAGGTTGCCGAGACCGTCGCTCGACAGGATCATCTCGCTCACCACACTCATCAGGAGGCTGAGGGCGACGCTCGTCCGGACGCCGACCAGAATGCGCGGCAATGCGGCGGGCAGATCGACCGCGATCATCGTTTGCCGCCGCGACATGCCGAACGACGAGGCGACGAGCGTATATAGCGGATGAATGCTCCTCACGGCGTCGATGGTGTTGATCAAGACCGGAAACGCACACCCGTAGACGATCACGGCAATTTTTGCGGAACTGCCGGTTCCGGCAAACAGCATCGCGACCGGTGCAATGGCCACCGGTGGGATCGGGCGCAACAATTCGATGATGGGAACGACGATATTGCGAATGACGGTGACACGGCCGATGACAAGACCCGCGATGATCATCGTAACGACGGCGATGGCCAGGCCGATGCCGGCCCGGGCCAGCGTGAGAGCAAGCTCGCCAGCGATCATCCGGGCGTTGATCGAGAATGCCGCCACCACACGGAAAATGTCGGGAGCGTTGGGCGAGTTGACCCCGAACGTCGCTATTTCCCAGACCGCCAGCAATCCGACCAGGAGAACGAAGCCGGGCAGGTTGGCATGCACGAGACGAGTCATTTTTCAGCACTCTTCATTTGACCGAAATGCCAATCCAGCAGCACCTTTTCGAGCAACTGCTGAGCCGCATTCATTGACGCGCCGGCGATGCCGATGATGAACAGCGTCGAATACATCTCCGGCACGTTCAGGGAAAATGCATAGTCATACAATTGTGCGCCGAGTCCCCGATCGCCGGATAGCATTTCGGCGGCGATCGTCGCCATCAGGCTGAAGCCTGCAGCCACCCGCAGCCCGGTGAAAATACTTGGCAAGGCCGCGGGAGCCCGCACATACAGAATCTGTTCCGTTCTCGACATGCCCAGCGCGCGCGAGACGAGCAACTGAACCGGCTCGGTTGCGGCAAGGCCGGTTGCCGTCGCGGCATACAGCGGCCAGATCGATGCGAACGCCACGATGGTGATGAACATCGGAGCGCCGAGCCCCACCGCGAAGATCATCAAGGGGACAAGCGCGGCGGGTGGCACGGTCTGCGCCATGTCGGAGAGCATTTCGAAACTGCGATAGGCCGGGCGCCAGAGCGTCGCGAGCGCAGCCATGAAAGCCGTCACCAGCATTGCGACCGCCAGCCCGGCGATCGCCCGTCCCATCGTGAGTAATGCGCCTTCCCACGTTTCCGGCTGGTGAAGCAAACGAGCGAATGCCGGCAACAGAGAGTCGAGACGCGGGAAAAATGTACCCGTCCCGAGCCCGAAGCGCGCGATTGCCTCCCAGATCACCAGGAATCCAGCAATGCCCACGAAAACACGCCCGGGCCCGGAATGGATGCATTTGGCCAGCATCTGGGTGACTTATTGCTTCGCTGTAAACGTGATGTCAGCAGCGGTAAACGTTCCCTTGATCAAACCAAGTTTCTTCATCAGGTCGATACTGGGCTCAACTTCGGATTGAGGAATCACCGGTGACTTGGTTTCAAAGTGCGGCATGATTGTCGCTGCAATGGTCGGACTGACCTTCAGATGCTTCTGAATCATTGAAGCAGACAATGCTTTGTCTTCCGAGAGCTTGCGATTGGCCTCTACGACGGTGGCGGCGAATTTCGCTGCCGTGTCGCCATTCTTTTGGAGCCAGTCTTCTCGTGCGAAATATCCATCCAGCAGCGTGCGCGCGCCATTCGGCAGGTTTGGGAACGTACCTGTCACGACCTTGGCCCCTGTAAACTTTTCGTCCTTCATCATCATCGAATAGAACGGCTCGATGACGCAGCCTGCTTCGGCATTGTTAAGCTGCACGGCGGCGAATATCTGAGGAAACGGCAGGATGATGGTTTTGATCTCGCCCTTTGCCATGCCGGCGGCAGCCATATGCGCCAGCAACAGAACTTCGCATTGGCCTCCGACGGCGTTCATCGCAAGCGTCTTTCCCGCAAGGTCGCGGATCGACTTGATATTCGATGCTTTCGAGGCAACCAACCAGATCGACGCCTTGTCATTGGCCTCGATTTCAGACGGCGCGAACATGCGGACTGCCTGATTGCTGTCTTTCGCGGTGGCGACGGCTGTCGTCGCGGCAAAGCCGACGTCGATGACGCCGTTCATCAACGCGGACGTAATCGCCGGACCGTTGTTGAGGGTGATGACCTCGACCGAAATGCCGTTCTTGGCAAACATTTCCTTCTCGGCCGCGAGCAGCACCGGCAGCGTGGCTGCGGCCTTCAGCAAGCCCACCTTCACGGCAACAGGCTTTTCCGCCGCGTGCGCCGGCTGACTCAGACTCGGCATGGCTGCGACAACCATTCCTGCCATGGCTGCGGTCCACAGGCTTTTAAATTTTCTCATGACGTTCCCCTCTTCTCTGCTTGCTATTTTCTGTTGGTGTGGATGAGCGACAGGATGTGGTGCCGAAGTTTCAGGAACTTCGGATCCTCCCGAGTCGTCAGTTGATTTCGCGGCCGCGGAAGATCAACGAGCACTTCCTCCTGCACGCGCGTCGGAACGTGGGTCAGCACGATAACCCGGTCCGACATATAGATGGCCTCCTCGACGTCATGGGTAACGAGCAGCGCCGCCTGGCTGCGTTTGGCGGCGAGGGTCAGGATAAGGTCCTGAACCTCGGCGCGAGTCTGGGCATCGACGGCGGCAAGCGGTTCGTCGAGCAGCAGCAGATGCGGGTCTGAAATGAGGGCGCGAGCGATCGCGACACGTTGCTGCATGCCTCCGGACAGTTGCCACGGGAAAGACCGGCTGAAACTCCCCAAACCCACCTGTTCGAGCATGGAGCGCGCGCGGTCGAGGCGCGCGTCTTTGCTGAGGATGCGGTCACGGTGCAAACCAAGCGCGACGTTGCTTGCGTTACGTCGCCACGGAAAGAGCGAGCGGCTGTAGTCCTGGAACACGATGGACATTCCGTCGTGAGGGCCGGTCCCCGCATTGCCGCCGAAAACGACCTTCCCGGACGTTGGCGGCTGCAGCCCCGAGATCGTCATCAGCAGCGTCGTTTTACCGCTTCCCGACGGGCCCACCACCGAAACGAATTCTCCTTCTCCAACCGAGAAGTTGATACCGTCGAGAACGACAAGATCGCCGTAGCTCTTGCCAATCTCCTGAAGCTCCAGGATTGGGCGGGCCGTTTCGTTGGCGTGAATAACTTTGAGGGTCGTCATCGGGCTCGCCACTTTTCAGGTCCTCACGGGTTGCAGGAGGCTGTACCGGACCGGCAGGGACAGCCAATGTAACGTGGTTTCACGTCGACGAATCGAAGGGGCATGCAGTCAGATCCGGAGCAGCCGGGATGAACCGCAGACCAGGCCAGGCTCGAGACACAGTCAGTTCACGATGCCCGCCCTGCACATGAAATGCGGTGAATCGCGCTGGATGTTATTTGTGTCGACATCAATGCTCGTGATCCGGGCTGTTTCAAATCCCGCACATCACGATTGATGGCGCCGGCGAGCAGACCGACCAAGCCCGTCTGATACGACCGTGGCTTGAATCCGTCGTAGCCAGCGCCTTTCCGCAGTCAAATCCTCCCTCATTCGTCCGCTTTTCTTCTTCTTTTAATTGCGACATACGTCGGCGTTCCGGCTTCGGTCCAACGACAGATGTTGCCACGAAGAGCGTGTCAGCATCTGCCGGACCGTGCATCTGGCCTTGCTGATCATGAGCAGGTCCGTCCGAAAGCCTCAAGAAAACTGGAATGCTTCCACGATAATGGATAGCCCAATTCTGGTGCTAGCAATTCATTTGGGTTATCACCGAAAACGGCTGGACCACCGGTTTCGCTGGCCCGGTGGCATTAAATCCGGACGCTCGCGGTGCGTGAACCCGTCAGCTCGTGGTTTTGGTCTGAATGGGCGTGATCGGGCGCGCCGGAACGATTAACGCGCGCATCGCGCGGGCTCGACGGTCTTGCAATCTGCGCGAGAAGTTGCCGGACGACATACAACCTGAGTTGATCAAGCGGTTGCTCTAACTGCGCGCAACGACGGATCGCTGTCACTGTCGTCCAATATGTCGCCTTCTCCGAGCAAGGGAGCATCGACCGTCAGAACGACGCCATGGGGCCGGTACTCAATCTTCGCCGCTCCGCCCGTCTGCTGCGCCAAAGCCCGTTCGATAAGCGTCGTTCCGAATCCAACGCGATCGGGCGTGGAAACAAGCGGCCCGCCGGTTTCGGTCCATTTGAGACGCAGCCGCCGTGGCCGCGCGTTCGCATCGATCTCCCAGGCGATGCGGACCGATCCGCCCTCGCGAGACAAGGCGCCATATTTGGCGGCATTGGTCGCCATCTCATGCATTCCGAGGGCTAGGTACGTCGTCATCCCCGGCGGAAGTTGAATGTCGGGGCCGGCAAGTTGAAACTGCCCACTGTCTTCTATCCAAACGGTGCCAAGGTGCGGTAGAGGAGGTCGCGCAATCCGGCGCCTTCCCAGCTTTGGTTGATCAGCAGATCATTCGCTGCAGCCATGGCGTGAACGCGTGCCTGAAGCGTATCGCCAGCCTCCTCCAGCGAACCGGCCCGCCTGAGCGTCTGCCCGATCACCGCCTGGATCATGGCAAGACTGTTTTTGACCCGGTGGTTGAGTTCGTTCGCAAGAAGGGTGCGATGCCCTTCCGCGCGCTTCCGATCGGTTATGTCCTGCGAGACGCCGATCATCGATAGCGGGGTTCCGTCGGCCCGGTAATTCGCCTGCCCCCTTATTTGGACCCAGCGTTCTTCACCATTCGGCGTGAGCAGGCGGTATTCGACGTCAAGCAGTTGGCCGTTTGAAATCGCCGACGTCACCGCTTCGTCCCGCATCGCGCGATCATTCGGGTGAACCGCGGCCATCAAATCCTGATAGCTGAAAGGCTCCGACACCGGCCGTCCGAAGTTCTCCTTACACCCGTCGGATGCGATCATCATTTGCGATTGGATGTCCAGCGTCCACGACCCCATCCGGCCGGCCTTCAACGCGAAGCGAAGCCGCTGCTCGCTCGCAACCAATTCGGCGTCGCGCCGCGCAACCTCCGTTTGAAGATCGAAGCGTTCCCTTTCCAGCCGTGACAGATGCTCGCGCTGAAGTGTGACGTCGAATTGCGACGCAAAGAAATAGGACAGTTCACCTTTATAATCGAAGACTGGCGACACCAGAACCCGATTCCAGAAGGTGGTTCCGTCCTTCCTGTAGTTGAGCAGGTCGAGTTCGATTTGTTCCTGCGCGGCGATAGCTTCGCGAAGCCGGGTAACATTGGCGCGACTTGTCTCCGGGCCTTGCAGGAAGCGGCAATTGCGCCCGATGATCTCGTGGCGCTCATAGCCGGTCAGTCTTAAGAAGGCGTCATTGGTGAATATAATCGGATTATCAGGCTGCTTTGGATCGGTAATCAGCATCGGCATTCGAGTCGCGCGGACCAATGACGCGAAAGGGTCCGGACCATTTCCGATCCGGGTCAGCTCGATTGTGATGCGAGCGTCTTCGTCAGTTTCTCGCAAGCGCTACTCCCGCGACTTTCAATCGGATCATGGATCTGGCGTGATCCGACGCAACATTTTGCGAACACCTTCGAAAACCCGCCCTCCTGCTGATTGCTGACTGGCGCACCAACGGCAACATCATGAGCGCATTCAGGTTCCTTCGCGGGAATCAGATTTTGGTAATTTGACCCTTTCACAAGCAGGCGCGGTCGGCCCGCGCCGCGAGGCTTTTCGAGGAGATCCTTACGGGCCGGCCAGCGACTGATTTGACAGATGGAAGCGGGGCGAGCGCCCTCTGAAAGGGTGGCGCCTGTTGCGTCTGCTATTGGCGAATTCAAGTCGGTCACGACGACGGAACGCGGGCGCGTTCCAATCGGCAAGCCATATCTCGCATCGGAGAATCAGCTGCGAATCGACAGCATCAAGATGAATTGGTGCGGGTGGAGGGACTCGAACCCCCAAGCCTTTTGGGCAACGCATTTTGAGTGCGCCGCGTCTACCAGTTCCGCCACACCCGCCTGACCATGCCGCGCCGGAACGCGGCGCAAAGACCTATAAGGTGCCCCAAAAGGGGTGGCAACCATAAATCAGACGTCATCCAGCCCGGCAAGGCGCTCGGCGTCGCGCAAGTCCTCATTGGTATTGGCGTTAAAAAACGGGTCGAGCGGTTCGGCCGGCCATTCGACGGTGGCCAGCCGATAGCGCGCCATCCAGCGGCCGACGCCACGGCACCCTTCGGTCGTGATTGCCGTCCGGAGGTCTTCGCGCAGGTCGAGGCTCCACAGCCCGATCACGGGATGAATCTGACCGGCGGATGCCGCGACCGCCAGTTGAGCCTTTTCGGTGAGCCTCGCATGCTGGAGCCGCGCGACCAGATCGCGCGGCAAGAACGGACAGTCGGCGGCCGCGCTCAGCATCCAGCGGACCTCCGGCCGATGGTTGGCGACCCAATCCAGTCCGGCGAGGATGCCGGCCAGCGGCCCGACAAAGCCTTCCACCGCATCGGGTACGACCGGGAGACCGAATGCGGCGAAGCGTCGTGGGTCGCCGTTGGCGTTGAGAATCAGGCCGTCGCATTGGGGGCCCAGCCGCGCGATGACCCGTGACAGCATCGTGCGCCCGCCAATCGCCTGCATCGGCTTGTCGCCGCCCCCCATGCGTCGCGCGAGGCCGCCGGCCAGCAACAATCCCGGAATATTCTTTGTGCCGGTGGTCATCGGCAATTTATCGCAACGTCCATTCGGCAATCCGCCACATATCGCGGGCGTGGCCCGCAGCGCTATAATACAATACAGCGAAATAACCTCCGTCAGGAATAGGCCCGGTCATGACCGGCCGCGGCTGGCGGCATTGAGCGTTGCCGGCGGATACGTGAGAAGGCATGACCCACCTGTTAGATGACTGTTTTGCGTCCGGGTCTCCGACGATGTCGGTGGACGAAGCGGTCGCGTTGATTGCCGCGCGCGTCAAGACCGTCGCAGATGTCGAAATGGTACCATTGCGTGCCGCGGACGGACGAATCCTGGCGGCCGATCTGGTGGCTCCGTTGCCATTGCCGCTGTTCACCAATTCGGCGGTCGACGGCTATGCCGTCAGCAGCGCCGACTTGTCGGCCGGCGTGGAACGAGCGCTGCCGGTCAGCGGCCGCATTGCGGCCGGCGCCGCGGCGATGCCTTCGCTTCAGGCCGGTCATGCAATCCGTATTTTCACCGGCGCGCCAATGCCCGCCGGCGCCGATACCGTATTCATGCAGGAGGATGTGCGCGTCGACGAGGCAGGCCGCGCGGTTGTGCCGTTCGGGCTTCGCCCCGGTGCAAACGTGCGGGCGGCCGGCGAGGACGTGGCTGCCGATCATGTCGCGCTGCGCGCTGGAAGCCGCCTGCGTCCTCAGGAAGTCGCGCTCGCCGCCGCACTTGGGCAAGTCCGGCTCGCGGTCCGCCGGCGTATCCGGGTTGGCGTTGCATCGACCGGTGACGAGGTGGTGTCGCCGGGCGCGCCGCGAGGCGCCGCGCAATTGTTCGATTCGAACCGCTTCATGCTGATGGCGCTTCTGGAGCGGTTAGGTTGCGAGGTCGACGATCTCGGCATTCTGCCCGATGACCAGAGCCGGATTGTTGACGGTTTGAAAGCTGCCGCTGCTACGCACGATCTGATCGTCACTTCGGGGGGCGTTTCGACCGGTGAGGCAGACCATGTTCGTGCCGGAATCGAGAGCGTCGGTCATCTCGTTTTATGGCGCATGGCGATCAAACCGGGCCGTCCTGTCGCGATGGGGGTTATCGACGGCACGGCGCTGATCGGGCTGCCGGGTAACCCCGTCGCCAGTTTTGTGACTTTTGCTTACGTCGTTCGACCCACCGTGCTGGCGCTCGCGGGGGCGATCCAGTCCGAGTTAATCGCCCTTCCGGTGCGGGCGGCCTTTTCGCACGACAAGAAGCCCGGACGTCGCGAATATGTCCGCGCCCATCTGCGGCGGGCAGCGGATGGCGCGATCGAGGCGGTCAAATTCCATCGCGACGGCGCGGGAATGTTGTCGTCCCTGGTCGAAACGGAAGGATTGGTCGAACTCAGCGAAAGCCTGACCACGGTTACGCCGGGACAGACCGTCGGCTTTCTCAGTTATTCCGGTTTGAGTTGACGCGGCCGACGCCTCTGGTCAATTTGCCGGCATGACGCTGACCAAACTCGATCTGACCGGGCTCAAGTGTCCGCTCCCGGTGTTGCGCACGCGCAAGGCGCTCAAAAACCTCAATCCGGGGGATCGGCTGGAAGTGCATTGTACCGATCCCCTTGCGGCGATCGATATACCGCATTTGATCGCGCAGACCGGCGATCGTGTCGAGCTGACCCGGCGCGCTGAAACGCGGACGATCTTCTTGATCGAGAAAGCCCCGGTTTGATCAATCGAACGCGGCTGCGGCCGGCACTAAAGCGCCGGCTGTGGCGGCCACGGCCGATCGGGCCGATAGAAGATACCCAATTTGAGACTCTCGGCGATGCGTTCGGCCTTGACCCGAAAGGCGGCGCTGATGTCGTCATCGAACAGTTCGGTACAGGTCTCGTCGAACAGCTCAAGCCAGCGAGCGAACAACTCCGGTTTGATTCCGGGAAGCACCATGTGCTTTATCAACGGGTTGCCTTTGTAGCGTCCGGTGGTGAGCATGACCGAGGACCAGAAGGCATACATTTTCTCGAGGTGGGGCTGCCAGTCATGGATGGCGCGATCGAAGATCGGCGCCAGCGCCTCGTCGGCACGGACCTTGACGTAGAACGCGTCGACAAGCTGGCAAATGCCTTCTTCGGATACATGATTGAGTTTCTGCATCGTGCACATCATATCGCCGTATCGCCACCCGCAATCTGGTATATAGGTTTCGACTCGTGGTTCAATTCCGCAATTCGCGTCCCGTCTCGGCGAGTTGTTGCGAATCGCAGGATTGCTGGCAAATACTGCCTGCCAGGGGAGCTTGATTTGACACTCACGTCGCGAGTTCGTGATCAGACAGTCCACGATTGTCAGACTCGCACCACCTTTCATTGAGTACGACGCCCCTTGCGGAAAAGCAATATTTTTTGTATATGTTTATCCGCCCGTTGTCAGGAGAATGCCGTTGCGTCTCACAGCCTACACTGACTATGCGATGCGGGTGCTGATGTACCTTGCGCTCAAGCAAGATGGACTCGCGACCATATCCGAGATTGCGAAGAGCTACTCGATTTCCAAAAATCATCTGATGAAAGTTGTGCATCAGTTGGGTGTCGCAGGCTACGTCGAGACAGTGCGTGGCCGAGGTGGGGGGCTGCGATTGGCCAAGCCCTGCGAGTCGATCGGGCTCGGTGAGGTGGTGCGTCGGACCGAGCCGGATCTTGCCATCGTGTCGTGTTTCACGCCGGTCGATGAGCCGTGCGCCATTCGGCCCTGTTGCGTGCTGAAGAATGCTTTTGAGAAAGCGCGCGATGCTTTCCTCGAGGTGCTTGATGGATACACGCTTCAGGATCTTGTCGAGCCGCGTGGCCGGTTGATCCGGCTGCTTGATATCCGGCAAAGCAAGACAGCACCGTAGAGTTCCGGCTCCGATAAAATCAGAGCCGTCGAGGCTCGATGATCTTGATTCGATGCATTGTCCTCGCACGAATCGATTTGTCACGCCGCTTGAAAACACGGCCCTCTCGCAGAGGAGCCCTCTCGCCGAGGACATATCTGCCGAAGCCGATTTGGCGCTGGCACTTCTGACGCGGGCGGCTAGCGCTTACTTCGCGGTGGCGACTTGCCGCCGCAGCTTTCGCATCTCTTCGAAATGCTTGGTGACGTCGCGCAGAATAGCCGCCGTCCCGCAGGTTTTCCCTTGCGCGTCCTGCAACAGCACGATGGTGAATTCGACCGAAACGCGCTGCCCGTCCTTGCGCAGTCCCGGTACCGCCAGCAGATCGGAAGAACCATAGCGGCTCTCGCCGGTCGCCATGGTGTGGTGATAGCCGTCCCAATGACGCTTGCGGAGATTTTCCGGGATGATGATGTCCAGCGACTGGCCGATCGCTTCCTCGGTCGAGAAACCGAAGATGCGCGTCGCGCCGGGATTCCAGAAGGTGATCAGTCCTTCGTGATCGGTCGCGATGATGGCATCGGCCGCGGTGGCAAGGACGGCCTTGGCGAGACTGGAGAGGTCGCTCGCGGGATCAGTTTGAAGATTGCTCATACCGGTTGCCCCCTCGAAGACCATTGGTCCGATTGTCGCTGCCATTCATAACCGTTGTTTGCGGTCGTGAGGAGCCCGACATTCGGACCAATGTCGTTGGTCAGTGATTGACGCGGATCAGGAAACCTGCGGCAACCGCTCGAACTGATGGAATGGCGGAGGCGACGACAACGTCCATTCCAGCGTCGTTGCACTGCTGCCCCATGGATTGTCAGCCGCGCGCTGCTTCCGGGTCAGCGCATATCCCATCCCAACCAGGAAGACGATGAAGCCGACGGCCGAAATGTACGACCCGATCGACGACACCAGATTCCATCCGGCGAATGCGTCGGGATAGTCCGCATAGCGGCGCGGCATTCCCGCCATGCCGAGGAAGTGCATCGGGAAGAATGCCAGGTTGACGCCGATGAAGGTCAGCCAGAAATGCAGCTTGCCGAAAAACTCCGAATACATGTAGCCGGTGAATTTCGGGAACCAGTAGTACCAGCCGGCGAAGATCGCGAACACCGCGCCGAGCGACAGCACGTAGTGGAAGTGCGCAACCACGTAGTAGGTATCCTGGAACGAGCGATCGGCACCGGGATTGGCCAGCACCACGCCGGTCACGCCGCCGATGGTGAAGACGAAGATGAAACCGATCGCCCACAGCATCGCGGTGGTGAAGCGGATCGATCCGCCCCACATTGTTGCGATCCAGGAGAATATCTTCACGCCGGTCGGCACCGCGATCACCATGCTGGCGGCGGCGAAATAGGCCTGCGCGCTGCTTGACATGCCAACGGTGAACATGTGGTGCGCCCACACCACGAAGCCGATGAAGCCGATGGCGATCAGCGCGTAGACCATGCCGAGATAGCCGAAGATCGGCTTGCGCGAGAAGGTCGAGATGACATGGCTGACGATGCCGAAGCCCGGCAGGATCATGATGTAGACTTCCGGATGACCGAAGAACCAGAACAGATGCTGGTACAGCACCGGATCGCCGCCCGCTTCAGGAGCGAAGAAGGTGGTGCCGAAGTTGCGGTCGGTCAGCAGCATGGTGAGTGCGCCAGCCAGCACCGGCAGCGACAGCAGCAGCAGGAACGCGGTGACAAGGACCGACCACACGAACAGCGGCATCTTGTGCATCGTCATGCCCGGTGCGCGCATGTTGAAGATCGTCGTGATGAAGTTGATCGCACCGAGGATC
>Ga0209952_1001561_pt1 | contig 18893 bp, 15 predicted proteins | sample ThiBiot_750_biof_2_FD_183951 | JGI IMG/M metagenome (GOLD analysis project Ga0209952, IMG submission 183951) | Wastewater bioreactor microbial communities from Cape Town, South Africa - Thiocy_cont_750_biof (SPAdes) | ecosystem: Engineered > Bioreactor > Thiocyanate-remediating >...
GCTCGGGATCGAGCGGCAGCGAATAGGATTGCAGGATGGCGGCGACGCGCTGCTTCAGCGCCTCGCGCTCGACCGCCTCGTCGAGCCCGAGCGCGATGTTCTCGATCACCGTCATCGCGTCGAACAGCGAGAAATGCTGGAAGACCATGCCGATGCCGAGCTTGCGCGCCGCCTTGGGCGAGGGGATCGCGACCGGCTCGCCATTCCAGAGGATCGTGCCCTCGTCGGCCTGCTGCACGCCGTAGATGATCTTCACCAGCGTCGACTTGCCTGCGCCGTTTTCGCCGAGGAGGGCGTGGATCTCGCCGGGGGCGACGCTCAGGCTGATGTCGTCATTGGCCTTCACGCCCGGAAAGCTCTTGGAGATATGGGCGAGCGCCAGCCGCGGCGGCACCTCCTGCTCACGCGGCTGATTCATGTCTCGCTTTTCTCCGTCGCGCCGGTTCCCGGCAGCCAAGCAAGCAACGCACCAGCTCGGCCGCCGTCAAGGCCGCGATCACCTCGGGGCGCTTGTCGTCCACATCCGAACCGCCGATCGGGCAGGTCAGGCGCGCAAGCGCCTCGCGTCGCCCGCCGCTGCGCAGGAAGCTCGCTTCGAAGCGGGCACGCTTGGTCGCCGAGCCGATCATGCCGACATAAGCCGCATCGCCCCGCGCCAATGTAGCCTCCGCCAAACGATAGTCGAGCGCATGGCTGTGCGAGAGCACGACGAAGGCGGCTTTCGCCGGCGCGTTCGCGACCGCATCGACGGGATCGGCCATGCGGATGCAGGTGACTGCCGCCGGCAGCCCGCTCATGACGTCGTCGCGGTCGTCGATCAGCGACACGGTGAACGGCAGGGGAGCCAATGCCTTCGCCAGCGCCCGGCCCGTATGGCCGGCGCCGAAGATCAGGACCGGTGGTCTCGTCGCGGCTTCCGCCTTCTCGCGGGCACTGAACACGGCGATCTCGCGCGCGCCGGCATGGCGCAGCGAGACGCGCACCCGCCCGCCGCAGCACTGTCCCATCTGCGGTCCGAGCGGGATGTCGAGCAATTGGTCTTCAGCGCCTTCGTTGAGCATGTGCCGGGCGAGGTCGATGCAATGGAATTCGAGCTGCCCACCGCCGATGGTTCCCGCGATGGCGTTTGGGCTGACCGCCATGCAGGCGCCGGCTTCGCGCGGGGTCGAGCCTTCTGCGGCTTCAATGCGGACGAGGACGATGCCGTCGCGCTGATGGACTGCGAGGAACGCGGCGAGGGTCATCGCGCGGCCTCCGCCCTGACGCGCTCGATCGCATCCAACACGCGCTCCGGCGTCGCGGGCGCGTCCAAACGCGGGCAGATGCGATGGTCGCCTACGCTCGCCACCGCATCCGACAGCGCATGCAGCACCGAGATCGCGAGCATTAGCGGCGGCTCGCCCACCGCCTTGGAGCGATGGATCGTCGGCTCGCGGTTCGGCGCGTTGTCCAGCAGATGCACGTTGAAGATGCGCGGGCGGTCGGAGGCGACGGGGATCTTGTAGGTCGAGGGGGCATGGGTCCAGAGCCGGCCCTTCCTGTCCCAGACCAGTTCCTCGGTTGTCAGCCAGCCCATGCCCTGCACGAAGCCGCCCTCGATCTGGCCCTTGTCGATCGCGGGGTTCAACGACTGCCCGCAATCATGCAGGATATCGACGCGCTCGACCTTGTACTCCCCGGTCAGCGTATCGATCGCGACCTCGGCCGCGGCGGCGCCATAAGCGAAATAGTAGAACGGGTGGCCGCGCCCGGCCTTGCGGTCCCAGTGGATTTTGGGCGTTGCGTAGAAGCCTGTCGCCGAGAGCTGGACGCGGGCCATATAGGCGGCCGCGACCAGGTCCCTGAAGGCGATCTCGCGGGCGCCGATCTTCACGCGGCCCGGCAGGAAGGCGATGTCCTCCGCCTCGACCTGCCAGTGTTTCGCGGCAAACTCCGCCAATCGCTTCTTGATCGTCTCGCAGGCATCGAGGGCGGCCATCCCATTGAGATCGGAGCCGGAGGATGCGGCGGTGGCGGAGGTATTCGGCACCTTGCCGGTGGTTGTCGCGGTGATCTTCACCTGATCGAGCCCGATGCCGAAGGCCTGCGCGACCACCTGCGCCACCTTGACGTAGAGCCCTTGCCCCATCTCGGTGCCACCATGGTTCAGCGCGACCGTGCCGTCGGTATAGACATGCACCAGCGCGCCGGCCTGGTTGAACCAGGTCGCGGTGAAGGAGATGCCGAACTTCACCGGCGTCAGCGCGATGCCGCGCTTGATGATGGGGCTCCTCCTGTTGGCCTCTCGGATCGCCGCCTTGCGCGCCTGATAGTCGCAGCGTCGCTCCAGCTCCGCGATGACTTCGCCCGCGATATTGTCCTCGACCGTCTGGTGATAGGGCGTCACGTCGCGGCCGGCGCCGCCATAGAGATTACGCCGGCGCACCTCCAGCGGATCGAGCCCGGTCGCGTAGGCGACTTCCTCGATGAAGCGCTCGGCGCCCACCATGCCTTGCGGGCCGCCGAAGCCGCGGAAAGCGGTGTTCGAGCAGGTGTTGGTAAAGAGCGGTTCCGAGCGGGCGCGCACCGCCGGGTAGAAATAGCAATTGTCCATGTGGAACAGGGCGCGGTCGGTCACCGGCCCCGACAGATCGGCGTTCCAGCCGCAGCGCGCCGCATAAACCGCGTCGAGCGCATGGATATGGCCGTCATCGTCGAAGCCGATCTCGTAATCGCAGACGAAGTCGTGGCGCTTGCCGGTGATCGCCATGTCGTCGTCGCGGTCGGGACGCAGCTTGACCGGTCGCCTGAGCTTGCGGGCGCAGAGCGCCGCGACGCAGGCAAAGAGATTGGCCTGCGTCTCTTTGCCGCCGAAGCCGCCGCCCATGCGCCGGACCTCGACGGTGACCGCATGCGAGCCGACGCCGAGCACGGCGGCGACCATGTGCTGGACTTCGCTGGGATGCTGGGTCGAGACCAGCACGGCCATATCCTCGTCCTCGCCGGGGATGGCGAGCGCGATCTGGCTTTCGAGGTAGAAATGCTCCTGCCCGCCGATCGCCATCGTGCCTTTGAGCCTGCGCGGGCTTGACGCCAGCGCTGCGGCGACATCGCCGCGTTCGAGCTTGAGCGGGGCGGTGACCAGCTTCCCACCGGCCTGGCGGGCGGTGGCGACATCGATCAGCGGCGCCTCCTCGGCGTAGCCGGCTTTCGCCAGCGTCGCGGCATGGCGCGCCTGCTCGCGGGTTCCGGCGACCACCGCAAAAATCGGCTGGCCGTGGAACAGGATGACATCGGTCGCGAAGACCGGCTCGTCATGCAGATGCGTCGAGGAGATGTCGTTGGCGCCCGGAATATCCGCCGCTGTCAGCACGGTGACGACGCCCGGCGCGGCGCGGACCGCATCAAGATCGAGCGAGAGCAGCCGGCCATGGGCGATGCTGCTTGTGCCGAGATAGGCGTGCAGCAGCCCTTCGGGCGCGGCGATGTCGTCGATATAGAGCGCTTCGCCCGCGACATGCTTGGGCGCGGAATCATGGATGCGGGAGCTGCCGACCGGGCCGCTCTCCAGTCCGATATCGAGCTTGCGGCGTGCGTCAGCCATGGGCGGCCTCCGCCAGCAGGCCGGCGACCCGCGTCTGTGTTTCAGCTTGCGTCGTCTCGATCAGGAAGCGGCGCAGCAGGTTGCCGGCGATCTTGAGCCGATACTGCGCCGAGGCGCGCATGTCGTCGAGCGGCGTGAAATCCTGCGGCAGGGCCGTGATTGCTGCTGTGACCGCAGCTTCGTTCCAGTGTTGACCAACCAGGGCCGCTTCGGCTGCCGCCGCGCGCTTCGGGATGCCGGCCATGCCGCCATAAGCGAGGCGGGCGTCGCTGATCCGCCCATCGCTGCCGAGCGTCAGTCGGAAAGCGCCGCAGACGGCTGAGATATCCTCGTCGAAGCGCTTCGAGACCTTGGAGGCGTGGAACAGCGCGCCGTCCGCCAGCTTCGGCACCAGCACGGCCTCGACGAATTCGCCGGGCCGCCGGTCCTGCTTGCGGTACGCGATGAAGAAGCTTTCGAGCGGGATGCTGCGGCGCTCCATTCCTGTCTCGGAACGCCTTGCCAGCACCAGCGTCGCATCGAGTGCGATCAGGGCCGGCGGCAGGTCGCCGATCGGCGAGCCGTTGGCGATATTGCCGCCGATCGTGCCGGCATTGCGCACCTGCTCGCCGCCGAAGCGCCGCATCAGCTCGTCGAGCTGCGGGGAGAGGTTGGCCAGCGCCGTGCGGACCTCGATATGACCAGCCATCGCGCCCAAGCGCAGATGGTCGCCCTCGTCGGTGATGGCGCGCAAAGCCTCGATCCGCCCGAGATAGATCACCGGGTCGAGCCGCTTCATCGCCTTGGTGACCCAAAGCCCGACATCGGTCGCGCCGGCGACCAGCGTCGCCTGCGGATGCGCCGCAACGAGTTCAGCCAGTGCTTCGACAGTCGCGGGCGCATAGAAGCTCCCGCCACCCCCTTGCAGGGCGAGCGTCTCGGCATCGCCCAGCGCTGCGAGCCGCGCGGCGACGGCTTCGCGCTCCGACAGGAAGCGATCCGCCTCGCGCGGCGCGATCTCGTCCATGCGGAGGCCGGCGGCGATGATCGGCTCGTAGCCGGTGCAGCGGCAGAGATTGCCGGCCAGCGCGTCCTCGATCCGTCCGACGCCCGGCTTCTCCTCGTTGAGCCTCAGCGCCAGCAGCGACATGACGAAGCCCGGCGTGCAGAAGCCGCATTGCGAGCCGTGGCATTCCACCATCGCCTGCTGCACCGGATGCAGGCTGCCATCAGCGGCCTTCAGATGCTCGACGGTGAGCAACTGGCAGCCGTCCAGCGTCGGCAGGAAGCGGATGCAGGCATTGGTCGCCTCGTAGCGCAGCCGGCCGCGATCCAGCCGCCCGACGACGACGGTGCAGGCACCGCAATCGCCCTCGGCGCAGCCTTCCTTGCTGCCGGTCATGCGCCGGTCGAGGCGCAGCCAGTCGAGCACGGTGAAGGTGGGGTCGCAGTGGTCGATCTCGACCAGCCTGTCGCCGAGCAGGAAGCGCAATGTCTCACGCATCGTGCCTGCTCCGCTCGCTTCGCCGTTTCATGCCGCCAGATTAGGCATGATCCGCGCTTGGCCGGAAGCTTCGATTTGGTGCAGATGTGATGTGGAATTGTGCCGGAGCCGCCGACCGTGACTGAATCCACCGCCCCGCGTGCCCTGCGCGGCCGTCTGCTCTGGTTTGTCGACGATCCGCAGATTGCCGGCGAAGCCGCGCATCGCTTCGTCGAGGACGGTTTGCTCATCATCGAGAACGGGCTGGTCAAGGCGGCCGGGGAGGCGCGCGAACTGCTGCGGACACTGCCGGCAAGCGCCGAGATCATTGACCATCGCCCGCATCTGATCATGCCGGGCTTCATCGACGCCCATATCCACATGCCGCAGACGCAGGTCGTCGCCTCCTATGGCGCCCAGCTCATGGAGTGGCTGAACAAATACACCTTCGTCGAGGAGCAAAAGCTCGCCCAGCAAGGCCATGCCGAGAAACTCTCACGCTTTTTCCTCGATGAGTTGCTGGCCAACGGCACGACCACGGCTGCGGTCTATTGTTCGGTCCACCCGCAATCGGCGGAAGCCTTCTTCGCGGAGTCGCAGCGCCGCAACACGCGCATGATCGCCGGCAAGGTGATGATGGACCGCAACGCGCCGGAAGCGCTGACCGACACGGCCGAGAGCAGCTATCGCGATTCGAAGGCGCTGATCGCCCGCTGGCACGGCAAGGGTCGGCAGCTCTATGCGATCACGCCGCGCTTCGCGATCACCTCGACGCCGGAGCAATTGGCGGCAGCCGGGAAGCTGGCAGCCGAGCATCCCGATTGCCACGTCCAAACGCATATCGACGAGAACCGGGCCGAGATCGCCTTCGCCCGCGAGCTTTACCCGGAAGCTGCTGACTACGCCGACATCTATCGCGGTTACGGTCTGCTCGGGCCGAGGAGCCTGATGGGTCATTGCATCCACATGACGCATAACGAGTGGCAGGCCTTCGCCGAGACCGGCGCGGTCGCGGTGTTCTGCCCGACCTCCAACCTGTTCCTGGGTTCAGGACTGTTCGACTGGGCCCATGCGCGGCAGCGCGGCGTGAAGGTCGCGGTCGCCACCGATATCGGCGGCGGCACCTCCTATTCGATGCTCCGGACGATGGCCGAGGCCTACAAGGTGCTGCAGCTTCAAGGGCAAAGCCTGCCGGCTTTCGAAGCCCTGCATGCGATCACGCGCGGCAATGCCGTGGCGCTCGGCCTCGATCATTGGATCGGCAGTTTCGAGCCCGGCCGCGAGGCGGATGTCGTCGTGCTCGATACGGGCGCGACGCGGGCGATGGCGCATCGCCTGGAAACGGTGCGCGACCTCGCAGAGGAACTCTTCGTGCTCGTCACGCTCGGCGACGAGCGGAATGTCGTCGCGACCTATGTGATGGGGGAGCGGGTGGGACTCCCGGAAGGAGCCATCTGACGCAACCCGTCATGGTCGGGCTTGTCCCGACCATCCACGTCTTTGCTTGGTTGATCGCGCGTGGTGTTCAAGACGTGGATGCTCGCCGCGAAGGCGAGCATGACGCCAAGGTCACAGCGGCCTATCTCAGCCCAGGACGCCGCCCTTGCGGGCGTAGTCGATATAGATCTCGCGCAGGCGTTGCGCGGTCGGGCCGGGCGCGCCGTTATGGATCGTGTGGCCGTCGATCGTCGTCACCGGCATGACGAGGCTCGTCGCGGAGGTGATGAAGGCCTCCTCGGCGTCGAGCGCTTCTTCCAGCGTGAATTCGCGCTCCTCGAAGCTGAAACCGGATTCCGCGAGATAGGCCAGCACGGCCTTGCGGGTGATGCCCGGCAGCACCTTGTTGGAGAGCGGGCGCGAGATCAGCGTCTTGCCCTTGACGATCCAGGCGGTGGAGGAGGCACCCTCGGTCACCACGCCGTCCTCGGTGAGCCAGGCCTCCTGCGCACCGCTTTCCAGCGCGAACTGCTTGGCGAGCACGGGAGCGAGCAGGTTGACGCTCTTGATGTCGCGGCGGGCCCAGCGCAGGTCCGGAGTCGAGACGACCTTGATGCCGGTCTTCGCCGCCGGCGCGTTCACGAAATTGCGGGCCTGGGTGAACATCACCAGCGTGGGCGCGACATCCTTCGGGAAGGGGAAGTCGCGATCGGCCGCGCCGCGCGAGACCTGCAGGTAGATGCCGCCCTCGTCGAGGTTGTTGCGCTTGATCAGCTCCTCATGAACAGCGACGAGCTCGGCCTTCGACCAGGGCAGGGCAAGGCGGATTTCGCCGCATGACCGCTCGAGGCGGGCCAGGTGCGCCTCGCAATCGACCAGCTTGCCGCCGATGACAGCCGAAACCTCATAGATGCCGTCGCCGAAGATGAAGCCGCGGTCGAAAACGGAAATCTTGGCCTCTTCCTCCGGGAGGTAGGCGCCGTTGACGTAGACGATGCGACTCATGGATGCGGACTCTGCTGTGGGAGGTAAGACCGGCTTCTTCCTAGCGAAGCTTGGCAATGCTTGCGAGCGCGAAGCCGGGAAATCGGCCCGGCGTCTGGCGCAGGGCGACCGGGTTCGCCGCGGAGCCGCGGCCTTCGCGCCGCCAGCACCCGATCAGGTTGCAAGGCTGAGGAAACGTGTCGGAACCACTCCGCGCAGGTTCTGCTCGAAGCCCGATAGCCTCGGCGAAACCAGGTTCTTGGTCGAATAGTGAAGCACCGGAATCCAGGGCTGCTCGGTGGTGACGATGCTGTCGGCCTCGCGCAGGATCGCGGCGCGCTTCGCGATGTCGAGTTCGTCGGCGGCGAGCTTCATCAGCGCATCGAAACGGGGATTGGCGTATTTGCCGATGTTGAAGCCGGGATTGTCGCTCTGGAACAGGAATAGAAAATTCTGCGGGTCGGAATAGTCGCCGATCCAGCCGTAGCGCGCGACGTCGAAATCCCCGCCGCTGCGCAGATAGGCGAAGTGCGCGCGGTAGTCCGTCTCGACGAAGCGCGTCTCGACGCCGATCGCGCGCCACTGCTCGGCGATGGCGGCGGCGGTGCGGCGATTGTTGTCGGTGGTGTTGAAGCGGAACTCGATGTCGAGCGGCATGCCGCTGCCGAAGCCGGCTGCGCCGAGGAGCTGCCTGGCCTCGTCCTCGCGTTCGAGCCCGGATTCATAGCGGAAATCCATTTCCGCCCGTTCGCCATAGTTGCCGATATGCGGCGGGATCACGCCATAGGCCGGCAACATCGTGCCGCCCCATATCGCATCGGCGATGAAATCCCGGTCGATCTGGAGCGACAGCGCGCGGCGCACCCGCGGGTCGTCGAAGGGTTGCTTCGAGGTGTTGAGGATCAGGAAATACGTGGCCAGATAAGGCCCGATCTGGACCTGGTCGCCGAGCTTGCGCCTGAGCTCCTTGACCTGATCGGCGGGAATATCGGTGGTCAATTGCAACTCGCCGGCCAGGAAGCGCTGCGCCGCGGCGGCGAGGTCGGGCGCGGGATAGAAGATGACGGTGTCGATCTTCACCTGGCTTGCGTCGTGAAAGTGCGGGTTGCGGTCCAGCCGGATATGCGAATTCGGCACGAACTCGCTGAGGCTGTAGGCGCCGTTGGTGATCCAGCTGCCTGTGCTGGTCGGGGCGAGGCTGGCTTTCGCGGCGCTGGCCGGATGAACCGGCAGGGCGCTCTGATGCGTCAGAAGTTCGAGCAGATAGGGCGTGGGGCGCTCCAGTTCGATCTCGAGCGTCCGATCGTCAGGCGCACGCACGCCGAGATCCTCCAGCGCGGAGCCCGTCGCGGCCTTGTGGATCGCCTCGGCATTGCGGATCGGGAACAGCAGGTTGGCGTATTTGGCGCCGGTCTCTGGATTGATGATCCGCCGGAAGGAGTGGACGAAGTCGCTCGCCCTCAACGGCTCTCCGTTCGACCATTTGGCATCGGAGCGCAAACTGAAGCGCCAGAGCCTGCCGTCGTCGCTGGTCGTCCAGCTTTCGGCGACGCCGGCAACGACCTCGCCCTTCACGTTGTTGATGACCAGCCCTTCGCGGAGGTCCCGCAGCAGATGCGCTTCGGCCACGGTAGAGGTCCGGTGCGGGTCGAGCGTCTCCGGATCGCCGTCGTTGCCGCGGTGGAAGATCGTCGCTCCGTTCGCCGCGGCACCGCGCAATGTCGCCAGCAGGGCGGCGAACGCCAGAGGGGCGCGGCGGCGCGTGACGTCGAGCATGGCAACCACTCCTTGCGCCGGGCACCGGCGCGAGCGTGGCCCGACTCGCAGAAGTAGAGACCGGCCAGGCCATTCTGCCAAGCCGGAAAAAGCGTGTGCCGACTAAGGTTTCGCGGGTGGCGCTGTCAGGAGCTGGCGGCAGGCTATCTGCCCGCCGCCGCAGCAGCGCTCTCCTGCGCCTCGACCACCGCGACCGCCGTCATGTTGACGACGCCGCGTGCTGTCACGGAGCCGGTGAGGATATGGGCGGGCTTGGCCGTGCCGATCAGGATCGGGCCGACGGGCAGGGCATCGGCCAGCACCTTGGCGAACTGGTAGGAGATGTTGGCCGCGTCGAGATTGGGAAAGATCAGGACGTTCGCCATGTCCTTCAGCGTCGAGGAGGGCAGGACGCGCTCGCGGATCAGCGGCACCAGCGCGGTGTCGGCTTCCATCTCGCCATCGCATTCCAGATTAGGCGCGCGTTCGCGGATCAGCTTCAGGGCATTGCGCATCTTGAGCGAGCTCGGCGTGTCGGCGGCGCCGAAATCCGAATGCGAGAGCAGCGCGATCTTCGGTTCCAGGCCGAAACGCTGGACATGGCTTGCCGCCAGCACGGTCATGTCGGCGATCTCCTCGGCGGTGGGATCGGGCTTCACATGAGTGTCGCCGAGGAAGAAGGCGCCCTTGTTGGTAATGATCAGCGTCATCGCCGCGATGTCGCAGACGCCCGGCGCCAGGCCGATGATGTCCTTGATGTGTCGCAGCCGCGACATGAAGCGGCCTTCCAGGCCGGTGATCATCGCGTCGGCTTCGCCTCGCGCCACCGCGAGCGCCGCGATCACGGTGTTGTTGGTGCGCACCAGCGAGCGGGCGGCTTCGGGCGTGATGCCGCGCCGGCCGGCGATGTCGAGATAGGTCTGGACGTAATCGCGGTAGCGCGGGTCGTCCTCGGGATTCACCACCTCGAAATCGACGCCGGGCTTGAGCGTCAGGCCGAAGCGCTGGATGCGGGTCTCGATCACGCTGGGGCGGCCGATCAGGATCGGAACGGCGAGCCCTTCCTCCAGCGCGACCTGGGCGGCGCGCAGCACCCGCTCATCCTCGCCTTCGGCATAGATCACCCGCTTGGGATCGGCCTTGGCCTGCTGGAACAGCGGCTTCATCAGGAAGCCGGAGCGGAAGACGAAGCGGGAAAGCTGTTCGCGATAGGCCTCGACATCGACCAGCGGCTTGCGGGCGACGCCCGGCCATGGCGGCTTCCGCCACCGCCGGCGCGATGCGCATGATCAGCCGCGGATCGAACGGATTCGGGATCAGCGAGGTCTTGCCGAAGGTCGAGGCCTCGCCGCCATAGGCGCGCGCCGCCACATCCGACGTCGCTTCGCGGGCGAGCGACGCGATGGCGCGCACGGCGGCGAGCTTCATCGCCTCGTTGATCGTCGTCGCCTGCACGTCGAGCGCGCCCCGGAAGATGTAGGGGAAGCACAGGACATTGTTGACCTGGTTCGGGTAGTCCGAGCGGCCGGTGCAGATCATCGCGTCGGGGCGGACGGCCAGCGCATCCTCCGGCGTGATCTCGGGGCTGGGGTTGGCGAGCGCCAGAATCAGGGGCTTCGGCGCCATGCGCCCGGCCATTTCCGGCTTCAGCACGCCAGCCGCGGAGAGGCCGAGGAAGATGTCGGCATCGCCGATCACGTCGTTCAGCGTGCGGGCCTCGGTCTGCTGCGCATAGACCTCCTTCCAGCGATCCATCAGGGCGGTGCGGCCCTTGTAGACCACGCCTTCGAGGTCGGTGATCCAGATGTTCCGGCGCTGCGCGCCGAGCTCGACCAGCAGGTTGGTGCAGGCCAGCGCCGCGGCGCCGGCGCCGGAGACGACGATCTTGACGTCGGCGATCTTCTTGCCGGCGAGGTCGAGCCCGTTCAGGACGGCGGCGCCGACGATGATCGCGGTGCCGTGCTGGTCATCATGGAAGACCGGGATCTTCATCCGGGCCTTGAGCTGCTCCTCGATCTCGAAGCACTCCGGGCCCTTGATGTCCTCGAGATTGATGCCGCCGAAGGTCGGCTCCAGCGCCGCGACGACCTCCACGAATTTGGCGATGTCCTTCTGCTCGACCTCGATGTCGAAGCAGTCGATACCGGCGAATTTCTTGAACAGGACCGCCTTGCCTTCCATCACCGGCTTCGAGGCCAGCGGGCCGATGTCGCCGAGGCCGAGCACGGCGGTGCCGTTGGTGACGACGGCGACGAGGTTCTGGCGGGAGGTGAGTTCGGCCGCTTCCGCCGGATCGTCGACGATCGCCTCGCAGGCGGCGGCGACGCCGGGCGAGTAGGCGAGAGCCAGGTCGCGCTGGTTGCCGAGCGGCTTCGTCGCCTGGATCTCGAGCTTACCGGGGCGCGGCTGCCGGTGATAGACGAGGGCGCCCGAGCGCAGATCGGTGGAGAGCGTGCTTTTCATGGCGCGAGGGTCCCTGCAGTCCGAAGGATGCTGGTCGCGCGAAAGGCCCCATGCCGTCAAGCCGTCGCAAGGCGGCCGGGTGCCTTGCTGACGCGCAAAGACATGCTGCCTGGGACGCGGTTCTCCCGGGCTTTCGACCTCCAGCGCAGCTCCGCTCGCGGCGCGGGACCGTCAGGACTTGAATCACTTTGGCAAGTCATTGAATCGGCATGAGAGGCCTCGCAGCCAAGTCACGGAAATGACTCGGGAAAGCGACGAAAGCCCGGAAAGGGCGGGACCGCGCTTTCGAAAAGCCGCCTTACGAGGAGGCGGCTCGCGACTGGGCTCGGAGACGCGAAGGGCTGCTCAGAACGCCTTGAAGGTGATGATGGTGTGCGTGTCGGCGATCTCGGGGATCGACTGCACCTTCTGGGCGACGAAATGGCCGATATCCACATCCGCCGCGACATGGAACTTCGCCAGGATGTCGTAGTTGCCGGCCGTCGAGTAGATCTCGGAAGCGATCTCGCGGTCGGCCAGTTCGCTGGCGACCTCGTAGGTCTTGCCGAGCTTGCATTTGATCTCGACGAAGAAGGTCTGCATCGCGCGCTCCGAAACTCTGATGGGTCTGGATAGAACCCCCGGCGCCCGAAGATCAAGCGCCTGCGAGAGCCGCAATCCGCCGCGTCATCGGATTCTCCGGGTCGGCCAGGCCGGCGATCACCGTGAAATGGTTCGCGCCCTCGATTTCCTCGTAGCGCGTCTGCACGCCCTCCAGCCCCCAGACATCGACGAGGCGGCGGCTCTGCTTGTGATACTCGTCGCTCTCGGCGCCGCCTACGACGGCGTCCATCGTCAGGCGCGAGGGCGCAGGCCAGAACAGCGGGCTCTCCCGTTCCGCCGCCGCCATGTCGAGGCCCAGCGCCGTGTTGATGCTCGTCTCGGTCAGAGGCTTGAGGTTGTAGAGCCCCGAGATGCCATAGGCCGCCGGGACGAGCCGGTCGGGCAGGTCGGGGTCGACATTGTGCCAGTTGGTCGCCAGCGTGCAGGCGGACAGATGGCCGCCGGCCGAATGCCCGCTCGCGACCACCGGCAGACCATAGCGGCGCCACAGCGCAGCGGCGGCCTGCTGGAGTTCCCATACGATATGGCCGAGATGGACCTGGGGGCAGAGGTCGTAGCCGACGACCGCGACGGGCAGCCCCAGCCGGTTCAGCCCGCGGGCCATGTGCGAGAAGAAGCTGCGGTCTAGCGCCTGCCAGTAGCCGCCATGGATGAACATGACCAGGGCGTTGCCGCGCGCCGCCTCGGGCTTGAACAGGTCGTAGCTCTGGCGCTCGCCCTCGCCATAGGGAATGCCGAGCTCGCACGGCGCCGTGGCGCGATAGGCTGCGGCGTCGGCCTGCCAGCCAGCGATGATTCCCGGGTGCTCCGGCACGCGGGCCCGATTGTTGTACTCGGCCTCGTAATCGGGGGCGGTCGTCGTCTGATCCATGGGCGGCACCGTGGCAGCAGTTGCGGCTTTCCGCCACCGCTTTTGACAGCTTGCGTCGCCGGCGGCAAAAGCGGCGCATCTGCCGGTCGGGCAGCGGAGGTCGCCATGGAAAACCCAGTCCTCGCCGAAGTCACGCGCGGCAATGCCGTCGAATCGCGCCATCGCGGCGCGGCGGTCGTCATCGACGCCGATGGCGGCGTGGTGTTCTCCGCAGGCGACGTCGCGCGCCCCGTCTTTCCGCGTTCCGCCGTCAAGGCGATCCAGGGGCTGCCGCTGATCGAGAGCGGCGCCGCCGACCGTTACGGGCTGACCGATGCGGAGATCGCGCTCGCCGTTTCCTCGCATTCGGGCGAGCCGCGCCATGCCGAGACGTCGCTCGCCATGCTGAAGAAGGCCGGGCGCGATATCGGCTGTCTCGAATGCGGCGCGCACTGGCCGATGAACGAGGTGGCGGCGCGCGCTCTCGCGCGGTCCGGCGCCGAGCCCAGCGCGCTGAACAACAACTGCTCGGGCAAGCATGCCGGCTTCGTCTGCCTGTCTTGCGCGCTCGACGAGGATCCCGCCGGCTATGTCAGGCAGGGCCACGCCGTCCAGCAGGCGGTGCGGGGCGCGCTGGAGGAGGTCACCGGCGCGGAGCATTCCAGCGAGCGCATGGGCATCGACGGCTGCTCGATTCCCTCCTATGCTGTGCCGCTGACGGCGCTAGCGCTCGGTTTCGCCCGGTTCGGCACGGGCCATGGCTTCGGACCGGAGCGCGCCAGGGCGGCCGCCCGCATCCGGGCCGCCGCCGCGGCGCATCCCTTCATGGTCGCCGGCACCGATCGTTTCGACACGAAGCTGATGGGCCTGCTCGGCGCCCGTGCCTTCACCAAGACCGGCGCGGAGGGCGTCTACTGCGCCGCTCTGCCTGAATTGGGCTATGGCATCGCGCTCAAATGCGATGACGGCGCCGGTCGTGCCGCCGAGGTTGCGCTGGCGGCCCTGATCGGCCGCTTCCTGCCCATGGACGAGCCGACGCAGGCCGCCTTCGCTCCGCTGCGCGAGGCGGTGCTGAAGAACTGGAACGGCATCGAGGTCGGGCGCGTGAGAGCACCGGCTGACGGCTGACGGGTGACGGCCGGCGCTGTCTGTTGCCTTGCCGCACGACCGGGCCGCGTCAGCGGCCTCTGATCGCCAGTTCGCGTCCGATGGCCGCCAGCGCCCTCGCGAGCTGGCCGATTCCGGGCCGGAAACCGGCGACGCGCGCGGCGGGACGCGCGCCGGCTGCCGGTCGCGGCCACGGCACATGCACGAAGAGCACCGGCCGTCCTGCCGTGGCGGGGTGGCGGAGCGCCGCCGCATAGCTAGCGTCGCAGAGGTAGCGCCCCGCCGAAGGCGAAAGACGGCTGACGACCGCGTGGCGGCGCAGCTGCGCCAGAGCGACCGGCGCACGGCCTCTCGTGCGGCTGGGCAGGCCGGCGCTCCCTCTCGCACCGATCTTCGCAGGGGTCCGCCCGCTCGCATCCGGATGCAGGATGCTGGAGCGGCCCCGCGCGAAGAGTTCGACCCGGACGTGACGGGCACGGGCGGCGATGCCGAGCATCAAAAGCGCGCGCGGCCTGCTTGTTTCGATGTCTCGGATCAGCTGGGGCAGTCCGGTGCCGTAGCTGGTTTCCAGAACGAGGCTGCGCACGCTGAGGCCGGACCGGCGCAGCCGTTGGGCCACCGCATGCGCAAGCACGGTGGTCGGATTGACCCTCACTCGCGGAAACGGGCCGAAGCCGGTGACGAGCAGATCGGTATGCATCACGTCCTCACAGGCCCAGCGCCCGGGCGATCTCGTCGGCGGCGAGCGTCGGCGCCAGGGTGCCGGCAGCGACCGCCGCCTCCAGCGCGGGTGTCCGCGCCTTCAGCTCCGGGTCGCTTCGGAGCCTGGCCTGCAGCCGGTCCTGCACCATCGCCCACATCCATTTCACGTCCTGCCGGCGCCGCTTCTGCGTGATGAGGCCCTTCGCCTCGAAGCGGTGGCGGTGCGCCTCGATCTTCGACCAGAGCGCCTCGAGCCCTTCTCCCGTCAGGCCGGAAATCGTGACGACGGGCGTCGACCACAGCGGTGAGGCCGGGGCCAGGATATGCAGCGCCGCCTTGTATTGCGCTGCGGCGGCGCGCGCCGCGGTCGCTCCGGCCCCGTCGGCCTTGTTGACCGCGATCATGTCGGCCAGCTCGATGATGCCCTTCTTGATGCCCTGCAGTTCGTCGCCGGCATTCGGCAGCATCAACACGAGGAAGAAGTCGGTCAGGTCGGCGACCGCGGTCTCCGACTGGCCGACGCCGACCGTCTCGACCAAGATGACGTCGAACCCTGCGGCCTCGCACAGCAGCATGGTCTCGCGTGTCTTGGCGGCGACGCCGCCCAGCGTCCCGGACGAAGGCGAGGGCCGGATATAGGCGTGCGGATCGACGGCGAGCCGCGCCATCCGCGTCTTGTCGCCGAGGATGGAGCCGCCGGTCCGGGTCGAGGAGGGGTCGACCGCGAGAACCGCAACCTTATGCCCTTTTGCGGTCAGGTGGCTGCCGAGCGCGTCGATCGTGGTCGACTTGCCGACACCCGGAACGCCGGTGATCCCGACTCGGATCGCGCCGCCGGTATGGGGCAGCAGCTGCTGGACCAGCGACCGCGCCTGCTCGCGATGGTCGGCGCGGCGCGACTCCGCAAGTGTGATCGCGCGCGCCAGCGCCGCGCGATCACCCGCCAGGATGGCACGAGCCAGCGATTCTGTGCGGGAGATGGCTTCGACCATGGCGGTCAGTTAGCAAGCCGATGGAGCCGGCGGCAAGGCGCGGCGACCGCGCCTCCGTCGCGCGCCTGTCGTAATGTCATCTTGAACATTGGCCGCTTCGGTGAGACGAGAGCATCATGATCGGCGTGGCGGTGCGGTTCCGGGTCCTCCTTCTGGCGTTGGTCGCGCCTCTGCTGCTGGCCGCCTGCGGAACCCCGCGCGTCCTCGATATCAGCGAGGCGTCCAGGCAGGAAATCGCCGGCAAGGTCGAGATTTATGTCGCGACGACGCGCGAGACCTCGCCGCCGCCGGTCTACTTCGATGGCGAGCGCGCCTCGAAGCTGGCCTTCGCCAAGCTCGAGATCACGGTGCCGCGGATCCACAAGCCGGGGCAGCTCGAATTGCCCGCATCGGGCCCCGGCGACCCCGCGAAGCATTTCGCTGCGATCAACATCCAGCGGCTCGACCTTGCCCCGGTCGTTGCCGACGTCCGGCGGGAGATCCTGCGCCGCCCGGCAGGCGAGCGGGACGTGCTGGTCTTCGTCCATGGCTACAACACGAATTTCGCCGACGCGGTGTATCGCTTTGCCCAGATCGTCTACGATTCCGGCTTCAAGGGCGTGCCGGTGCTGTTTTCCTGGCCTTCCCGCGGCCAGTTGCTCGCCTACCCCTACGACCGCGAAAGCGCCTACTACTCGCGCGATTTCCTCGAGGCCAACCTGCGGGGCATCGCGCGCGACATCGGACCCGGCCGCATGGACATCCTCGCCCATTCCATGGGCACGATCCTGACGCTGGAAACCTTGCGCCAGGCGGCAATTCGCGGAGACGGCACCTTCGGCGGCAAGCTGCGCGACGTGATGCTCGCCGCACCCGACGTCGACCTCGACGTCTTCAAGACACTGATGCACGTCATCCGGCGGCCGGTGACCGTCTTCGTCTCGGCGGACGACCGCGCACTCGACTTCTCGCGCCGCTTCGCCGGCGACAAGACCCGTCTTGGAGCCGTCTCGGCCAAGGACACCGAGACGATCGCCGAGCTCGAGAAGCTCGGGGCGCATATCATCGACCTCTCGGAGGTCTCGTCGGGCGATGGCCTGAATCACGCCAAATTCGCCTCGTCGCCAAAGGTGGTGCAGCTCATCGGCAACAGGCTGAGGCAGGACCGGGGCATCGGCTTCGCCGGTCCGCAGCTGGGCGACCGGCTGGGCGACATTGCCGGCGGCGTCGTCGGTACGGTCGGTTCTACGGTCGGGCTGGTGGTCTCGCCGGTCACGATCATCTCGGGCGCGCAATGATGTGATCCCGGCGGCACGGCTCGGCTGCTTTTGATCAAGGCGCGGGCTTTGCCGCATTCTGGCCGCCTTGGCCTGCCCTTAAGGCCGGATCGCCCCGAACCGTTCTCTCGCCTGATCCGGATGTCTGCTCCCATGCCTGTCACAAGGCGCGACTTTTCACGGGCCTCGCTGGCTCTCGCCTCGTTGTTGCCGCTGGGGCTTTCGGCCTGTGCTCAGAGCGAGGCGACCGTCTCGCCCTTTTCCGAGCCCGAGCGGTCGGACCTTTCGGCGCTCGGCAAGGACCCGCGCCTGCTGGTGATGACGACGCGCCGATCGGTCGGCAACGCCGCCCCCTTTTTCGGGAGCGATCGCGGACCTTTGACCTTTGCCGAGGTCAGGCTGTCGCCTCCCGGCCGCGGCATTGCCGGGCGGGTCTCCTCGGCGGTGGCAGGCGACTGGGCGATCCTCGGCATCGAGCGCGAGACCGCGACGGACGCCCCACGGGTGTTCTCGAACGCCGCCAACGGCCGTGACGTGCTGCTTTATGTCCATGGCTACAATGAAAGCTTCGAGTCCGCCGTCCGCAGTGCGGGCCAATTGTCGCATTCGCTGCGCTTCCAGGGGCGCACGGCGCTGTTCACCTGGCCCTCGGGTGGCAAGCTGCTCGACTATGCCTATGATCGCGAGAGCGCGCTGTGGTCCCGCGATGGTTTCGTCGAAAGCCTGCGAGCTCTCGTCGCCAACCCCACCATCGGACGCATCCATATCGTCGCCCATTCGATGGGGACCTTCCTGACGCTGGAGGGGCTGCGCGAACTGCGCGATTCGCCGGACGTCTATGCGCGTATCGGTTCCGTCGTCCTGGCCTCGCCCGATGTCGATATCGACGCCTTCGAGCAGACCGTGAAGAAGATCGCGCCGCTGGCGCGGCGCATCACGGTCATCATCGATCCGGACGACCGCGCCCTGGCCGTTTCGGCCCGTATCGCCGGGGGCGTGGCGAGGGCGGGAGCGGCCGACCGGGCCCGCCTCGACGCGCTCGGTATCCGTGTCGCCGATACGGCCGGCCGCGGCTGGAGCCTGTTGCGGCATGATCTCTTCCTCTCGGACAGCGAAGTGACGCAGGTCGTGCGCCGCGCCATGGATCGCGGAGAGAATTGAGGACGGTCCGGCATCGCGGACAGGTCAGATCGGTGGCAGGCCCGAGCGCTTCTTGATCGTCGCGAGCGCGAAGTTGGATTCGACCGACTGGATGCATTTCAGCCGCGTCACCTTCTGCTTCAGGAAGCGCTCATAGCCCTCGATGCCGTCGGTAACGATGCGCAGCAGGTAGTCCTGCGAGCCGGTCATCAGGTAGCACTCCGCCACCTCGCTCCAGCTCTCGATCGCCTTCTCGAATTCGGCGATATGTTCCTGATTTTGCTGGATCAGCCGCACCGAGACGAAGACGCTGAAGGGCAGGCCATAGGCCTTCGGGTCGACGACGGCCGTATAGCCCTGGATGACGCCGGTCTCTTCCAGCCGCTTCAGGCGGCGCAGGCACGGCGTCGGCGAAAGGCCGACCTTCTGCGAGAGTTCCTGGTTGGTGATGCGCCCGTCCTCGCGCAGCAGGGCGAGAATGCGGCGGTCGATCGTATCGAGCATCATATGCTCCATTTTGGCTCAGTGTGAGCAGAAACATGCAGATGAAGCCATAACG
>Ga0209952_1001570_pt1 | contig 18813 bp, 15 predicted proteins | sample ThiBiot_750_biof_2_FD_183951 | JGI IMG/M metagenome (GOLD analysis project Ga0209952, IMG submission 183951) | Wastewater bioreactor microbial communities from Cape Town, South Africa - Thiocy_cont_750_biof (SPAdes) | ecosystem: Engineered > Bioreactor > Thiocyanate-remediating >...
AATATACAAAAGTATAAATGTGTTTTCCTTGTCATAATTCGTACTTTTAAGTCATTGGAGAACGCTACGCATTTGATCAATTTTATACATGGTTTATATATATATATCAATATAAAACCTTGAAATAACGATATTTTCATAATTTATTTATAAAAAAAAGACTTCATTCGTTGCATATGCACACACAATACTAGTTTCTAATGAGAATGATTACAGTTTATTTTCGTCAAGTCTCAAATGTTTAGTTAATTTGCCTTTCAAACTTTTAATGTCACACGAAAAAGTACTCCTGCCCAATAAATATGCGATACTCATTAAGATAGACATGCATATTAATGTGTTTTCTACCGCAGTACGACAACGTTCGAGAAGTGCGTTACCTTTTTAAACTTTCGATCGTTAGTGAAGGAAAAAAACAAATGATAATTATGTGTACTCAGCGTAAAGTAAAATAAGAGAATGTATTTAATGATTGTGATATTTATTCACAGAAATCTTATTGAAGAACAAAACATTGAATAGATTTATGATTTAAATGAGTAACTATTTGAATAACTTGATGATTGTCCTGAATTGTATGTTGTATTATCCGAGAGAACGTGTCCAGCTGCATTCGTAACCGTAATGTGTTTGCCAATATAAGTTGTACCTTCAATAGTTACTTGTTGAATGCATGTTTTGATTGTATTCGAATCTTTTTTTTCCGATGTACAAACAGGTTTAACATCTTTTAATTTCTCTTTAATTTTTGCTGATTCACCACCCGAGAAACTTTTGTTAAACATTTTTTCAAAATCCGATTCATCAGGAATTAAATCATCGAGATCAATAAAGGCCGATGTCGAACGAAGACTAACATAGATAATTAATCCAAGACAAATAATTCGTAATAAAACATTCATTTTTAATGTTTATCGATCGTTGTTTTCCTTTTTATTTATGTTAGATAGAAAACATTGACAAATTTAACACACATTTATATCTGTGTGTGTTCGAAATTTTCTATCATTCATTGCCTGGCTATTTACTTCTTTCGTCAAATGAATAATAGTTACCCTCGAAACTTCTCCTTCGATATCTTTGTCAACGATGCCTATTCGAACAAAACATTATCTTTCAAAAATACCGATTATGTATTTCACGTGCGCATAAAGAATCCATTCGTATAAGTGCATCGACAATAAATATCTTAACAGATGATATATCAAGTCTAATACGATACTTGAACGATTCAATCGATTGCTTTTTATAACTCGATTACGAAATAGACGTACAATTGAAAGGGTTTTTATTTATAAAAGAATTTTTCGCATAATCAATGATTAATTTCCATTGAACATTTAGTTTAATCAAAAAAAAAAGACACATATATTTAAATAGCTGTTTTCTCTAGACGTCAAAAAGAAAAACGAAGGGGATAAGGCTTTTACAACATAGAAGAAAAGAGAAGAAAAAAGATTTGATTAAGTAATAGTCACAGTTAACATATTTGACGATAATGGTAATGATAATTTCTTTTGATTCGTCGTTCGTTTGGGTGTCGTCGGTTTGGCGAGATTAGTTCTCGAATTTGATTTGAAAGCTTTTCGTTTATTCATCGAATAATATTGATCACTGAAACGAACTTTATGATGTTTTGATGTTTTGACTTTCGATTGTTGTTGTTGTTGTTGTTGTTCGTCATCATCCGTACTCAATATCGTATTTGTTTTCGATTTTCTCTTCTGACATGTTATTAAACGATTTCGATGTACTGTTGATTGTTTTTCCATATCACTTATTTCGCCATCGATATTATCGTAAAGATGTTCACTTGTTGACGATTCATGACCATCATCTTCATCGTCATTGTCAACATTGACACCATGTAAACGTAAACGTTGACGAAATAATTCTTCTTGTAATTTAATTGTATGTTCAAGATTATGATGTGTTGTATACATCGTACATGCGGCATTTAACACACGTTCAAGTGATTCAATTTCATCGGAATATGTGCTACTTGGCAAACTTTCAGCAGTATTATATGCACTCGAACTACTTTCATTATGTTTTGTTGATGAGCTTGAACAATGATGATGCGAACAGGATGATCTTGTCGATGATCGATCGGTTGTCGATAGAGCAGGTGATGATAAAGATTGATTGAAAGTTATTGGTTGAGGTGTTGCACTGATATATTCAACATCTTCTTCTTGTTCTTCGGCTTGTAGAGTATAGTATTTCGGTTGCTAAAAAAACAAACATTTATCATTTTCGAATTGATTTTTTGTTGTTGTTGTGTTTTTACCTGTTCTGTTTGATTGTCTTGGGGATTTAGTTGTAAGTGACTTAGAATTTGAACAAGATGATTTTCTGCAGGTTTGACATTGCATTGAGCTGAACAGTTTGAACATAATGTTAATGAATGATTTTCATCCGTTTGAATTGAAAAATCTTGAAACGATTTCGTTTCATTATTGATCTAAGAAAGCAAAATAAAACGAATATATGACTTTATTCGAAGAATAACAGATGGTGTTTGTCAAATGAGAGAACAAACACATCGCTCGAAGATACTTTCGTACAGTTTCTCTAGTAATACAATTGACGTAATCATCTACTTTAACACTTCTACTACTTTAATCCATCAAAGGAAGCCTAAAGAGAAATCAACGTCGTCTGTCTTTGTTTTAGTATACTAGTGTTTGTCTGACTGCCTGAAGGTGTCTTTTATATGATCCTTAATCATAGATTCCAGACAGACAAGTGTAGAGAAAAGGAGAGAATGAATCTAATAAAAACTCGAAAAAATAACAAGGCAAGAAGATGAATATGATATTGTTTTTTTTTGTGTTCTTCATCTCTCAACACAAGAACACACATCTACGGATAAAATCGACAGGTCAAGTAGTCAGATTTGAACACTTGTCTATTCATAAAGAAGGACAATAATCGATATTGTTCGAAATCCCATCGAATATCGATTAATCAACGCGTATTAAATGTTTACATAAATCACTAGAAAACAAAATCTCTCCGCTCTAGTCGATAAATCATTAACGAGTATGAACGAATAAATGTTGATCTGATCTATTCGTCTTCGATACCACCCATGAATAAAGACAAACAAGCAAACGAGAAAAACGAGACAGACAAATCCAATTAAATGTGAAAAGAAAAAGATCAGAATCGAGTCAGGTGATAAAAACATTTTCTTCTCTTTCACGTTTCTTGTCATTCAATTATCACTTCGATTTCTCTCGTTGCGTTTATGTTTTGGTCTTTTTTGATCAAAAACAGATTAGTTCTTTCTTTCAGATCGATTTACATAACACTGTCATGTTAGAAAGAGAGAAAAAGAACATGAAATAAAACGGTTCAATTGTTCATAATTGAGTTACAGAGAACAATTCGTCCGAATGGACCATGTGTCTTTTCTGGAGAAAGCAAATGTGCCGATCTGATTATTTGTTCAAAGTGAACAAATACATAAACATGTGTTTTTCTACATGCTGATTGACGTTTTTTCTCTTTTTCTATTGGCAAGAAGACTGAAAAATTTTATTTAATTTAAGAAATATGAAACCAGAGATGCGGAAAAATGACAGGCTACTCTGTTTTTCTTTCGATAAGACTCTTGATTATTTATATTTCCTATTGATAAATCTTTCCTATGTTAAATAAATAGACTTTCGATTGAATTTAAACTCGAAGTGAATCTCAAAAGGATATAATCAATTAATCCTTTTAAAATATCTTGTTTATTCTCTTATCGAAGAATTTTTTCTTTACCTTTTTCTGCTGTTGATGTTTGTAAATGAGATGAGCCATTTTCTTTTTATTCTGCTGTAATTCATTATATAATATTCCAATACGTTTAAGTAATTCACGTTCTTTACGTTCGTGTCGTAATTTCAATTCATCAATGATTGTTTTTAATTGTTCGATTGTCTTGGATTTTTCATCGAGCATACGTCTTGTATTAATCATATCAACGGATGAAACTTGTTTAGCTGTACTACGAGATAATGTTGGTGAACTAAACATGTTCGTTTCGTTTATATTTATCTAGAAAACAACAAGTAGAAAAACGTTTATCCATATGCATACATAAATAGGAAATGGACGACGCCGTAGTTTATATCTAAATATAAATATACGTATGTATATTTTGAGTTGTATGTCTGTGTAAAGAAGAAGGACATTTGTCTCGTATGAAACCGGATTTGCATATATACTCGAGTATCAAGTTATCATCATTGAAACAATTTGTCTATAGGAGAGTATTTTAATGTGAATAGAAAAAAAAAAAGAATGAAAATAAGCTAATCCGATCGATCTCATTTACTACTCACCCACATACATCAAGATAGATGATGTTCAACTTCGTTCTTTTCTTTTCTCTCTCTCTCGATTGTCGACTTATGGACAAGAATCCTATAGCTATATAAGAAAAGAAAGAGAAAAAGCAAAACGTGAAGGAGAAGAAGAAATAGGGAGAGCAAGAAGCTTTCTCCCTCTCTCTCTCTCTCTCTGTGTCTCTCTTAATTATATAACATTGATCTAACCTGACACACACCAGCGTTTTTCTTTATACATCATACATTTCCTGCTTGACGCTCATTCGTTCATGAGGCAGATATGCATACAATTCACAAGCTACGTATTGTTTGTACATCTACACACATAACCTCTCCTCTTCCTTCATCGAATCTATTGCGTGTACACACATACACACGTATATATATATAGATATATATACTTACTCACAGGGCAGGTTCAACAAGATTGATTTTTTCTCTTTTCTCTCTGCCTCTTGTTTCTCCTATTGTACAATAAGAATATTGACTGTACAGATTAAAGACAAATTCAATATGTTTTAAAGAATAGGCATGGTCTTTATGCCATTATGTATCTAAATATACATACATACACGTCTAAATGAATTGATCGATCTCAAGTCAGGATAACAAGGCAATTGTCTAGGCTTCTTTTCTACTTGTATGATTAATTAATTTGACATGAGCAGGTGTCAGATTCTATATTCACGCGTCGATGACTTAGAGTGAAAGTGTCCCATTGATAGGATAGGTTCACAGGTCAATAACAATAATTACTCGAAGCCACAACAAATGAGCTTCGAAATTGGTGTTAATAGCAATTTTTCTCTCTGTGCATAAAGCCCTAGAAATGAGTATGATTTTCACTTACGTTGAAACTTGATAATTTGCTTGCTCGGCTATTTTTTCGATTAAGTATCAGGTGACTATTTCAACAAACTAATTTATTCATGAGAATAACAGTTAGCTAGCTAACTTTTTTGTTTATCTATGTGTGTTGTGTGATGGTGCTAGATTGGAATGCGCTTAGTCGTTAACGAATGACAGACCTATATATTCATTTGCATGTGGAAAATCAACAATCTTGCTCCTTTTGAATTGTTATTCTAAATGATTACACACATACACTCTCACCATGACTAGCATGATTAGATAAACAGATTCATTCATACATAATGAACCAGCAAACAGAAAAAAAACTGTATGTGTAAGAGAGAGAGAGAAGTTTGAAAAATCGCCTGATGAAGGTCAACATATAAAAAGCATGAACAATTACCTTAGTAGAAAGACGCGTCAGTTCCGGAAATGTATATATTTAGTATGCCTAGAATAATAGACGATTGTATTAGAAAGAGAGTATAGTGAATGTCCTTCACAGAACAACACTGGTGGCCGTAGTGCACATAGAGTGCGCGTGTATATATGTATGTGTAGCGATTACATAATGAACGAAGCGCGTAAAGGCGTATGCAAGTATCATAACATACACACACACAAGTGGAATCTTTGTTTTACATTCGTACATGACGATGAAATGGCGATAAAAAAAGACAGAAAGAATGAAGAACCTTGGCAAGAGGTGTCTTAGAAATGTCACAAGTGTATATATATATATATATTTAGGAGTGCGGCACTTCAAGCGACAGAGATGAAAAAAATCTACTGATTATTATAGTCTAAGCAAAAAAGACGAGAAGAGAAAAGAAAAAAAAAATGTAATGAATGGGTTAGACAAGAATGATAATCATAATGACAATGATAATGGTGATTGGCACCTTTGGCTGTGTTCTTGAGTTTCGAACTCTCTTTCAAGTAATAACAGACGATATTCGAGACAATATTCAATCGATAAAGGTCATACAGACAGGTTAAACAAATCGACGGCGCGACTCGTCATGACAAAGTCTCTTGTATACAAACGTACATCTTGTCGAATGTTTAATTACACGAGAAACTAAAGAATCTCATCACAAACAGCGACTGAATACGTGTCAGTCAACAATAAAATATGAAAAGGTGGAGCATAGGGCATCATTTTTCTATTAGAAGCATTACCATGTCATGCGCACCTTTATCGAGCTTCTTCGTATTAATCAATCGATCGATTATTGTTGAATTTTGCTCGTTTCAGTTTTTTTTTCAATTAAAATTGAACTTCTACCACCGGGCGAATGATCCGTAAAAGGTCGTTTCATGGGTCATCATCAACTTCTATTCAAATTCAATATGATAAGGAAAGCAGACAAGAAAAAAAAAGAAGCGAGTGCGGGAAGAATAAAAAAGCAAAAGACATGAACAGAAGTTCATCTCTTGAGCAACATCAAACGAAACTGCTAATCATTAATACGACTGATTTTAATCGTGTTTTACTCTTCACTAAGACATTATTATTCCCATTGATTAACATTCAGATGGTGTCAGATTTTATTTTGTCTTTCGATTTAATCGAATTAAATGAGAAATACAAGCATCAAAGATAAAAATATTCTTACGCATCATTTCATTACAAATTCAGAAGAAGAAGAGAACATAAAGCAACTACCTTGAATGACTACTACTCCCACTAAATAAATAGTAACAGCGTATATATACAGAGTGAAAAAGATATGTAATATCCTGTGTACGAGATATCCGGTCATCAATGTCTACATGCAATATATGTTTGAGTTAATTTGTCAAGAAAATCTACACATACGTACGTACGTGTTCTAATCGAACTTTGTGACTACATGTTGTGCTACATCCTTCGTTGATAACTTGTCAAAATGCTTTTTTCGTGTTCTATCTATTTGACACCTCTCACCTGCTATGATCATTTTCTAATTACATTTCTTCGTGAAATTGACCTGTACTATCCACTGATGAAATGTATAGAAATGTCGACATTTTGACCTGAGCTTATCACATTAGAAAATTTGTATGAACAACATGCAGCGATCAAACAAGCACTTGGTTTCAAGCAGACATTATATCCCTCGAGAACAACAGCAAGAAGAAGAAAAAAGAGAATTGAACTTACCGTTCACCTTAATCGAAAAAAAAACAATCAAGTCAGCATCGAGTTCATAGAAAAAAAAACGAGAGAAAATGAACCTGTTGTGATCGACATTAAGTTATAACGCCAAAAATTCTCTTCTAATGATCATAATGATTGACAAGTGCAAAAACTAGCCCTAGCGGCTGTCCGACCTAACGATTATATCAACATTTTCTCGTGAGAAAGAGAAAGAAATTAAGGTGTCAGACAAGTGTGTGCGTGCAGTGTTATCAACGTTCATATCAGCTAGCTAATATCGCCAACCATTCATTTGATGCAATTCCGAGGTCATAAAATAACACCCTTCCGGTTTCATTCACCTGCATCGTTACTATTCAATCAATTGATGAGTGGTTGATGGATTTAATGGAGAAAAAAAAATACACGACGTAATTCTTTTCGAGCTTTTTTTTTTATACAATAAAGCAATACAATGCATACGTACATCACCAACAAAAAAAAAGAAAAGGAAGAAAGAAAGGTCAATTGACATACTTGTTGTTACTTTGATTCTGACGATTGATGAAAATACTGTTTTGTTTGTATCTTGTCTCTTACGTAAGCATATGGATGTAGAAACAATGAGTATATACTTGATGGCGTTCAGTCAAAGATTGTTACTTCTCCTCTCATCTATCTATCTATGTATGTAATTGTACTATCTTTTATGCGCATGTCTTGTTTTATTCCCAAAGATTGCATCATCAGTTTTAAAAAATTACACACATCAAATCCGTCATTTTAAGCTAAGCAAAAAAGAGAACCGACAGATAATAGAAAACGCATGAGATAATCTTCATGATAATCATAAGTTAGGAACTATCTTTTTCATAGACAATCAAACTGTAAATTACACAAAAGAAATGACCACGACTTAAGCTAGCTAAACCCTCAATCATCTAGCTGATTAGAAAGGAAATTGATGATTAACATATTCGATCGAATTGGTAAATGAGTTATTGTTCGTACGAAATATTTATTTGGATATTATGTTGGAAAAATAAAATACAAATAAGAAAAAAAATCGAAGAAAAAAGGTGAATATATAATTATCAATTGGATAATTAACTGATTCGTGCTTTAGCTTTAGCTTGATCGACACGACGCATTTCATTAGTAATCGCTGTAAAATCATGAATGAATATATGAACCTAGACGATAAAAAAGTTTGTTAAGAAAAAGAAAATGAGAAGAATTGATCGTACTTTGTCTAATTGTTGTTGAACACGTTTGATTGGATCTTCAATTTCTTCAGTGTCTTCTTCTTTTTCAATGTTTTGCTGTCGTTGAACGAGTTGATATAGATTTCTTACGGCTCTGCAATTCGAAAATAAACATGAGCGAAAACAGAAATGATTAATAGTCTTCTCTTACAAAATAACATTGCCGAGTTGTAATGTTTTCTCAGCTGCTGTTGTTTGAATAAAAGTCCATTCATTCTCAGCGCGTCGTGCTTCGATTTCGGCTCGTTCAAGATCATGTTGTAAGTCACCGATTCGATTGTTTAATGTTAAGATTTGATTGTTTTTGCTCTGTATAAAGACAAAAAAAAACAGATCAAACGAATATTTTATTCAAATTTTATACTAACTTGAACAAAAGCTTCACGTTTTCGACGTAAACCTTCTAATTGTTCTTCACGGTGATTTTGAATTTCCATTAATGACTAAATAGACAAAAGGAGAAGAAACTGATGGATTCAAGAGAAAATCAATTCGAAATATTGACTTCTTTGTTCGTTTTCAATGTTGTATAACGATCGATTAATTCTCGAATTTCTTGAAATTCATCAGCAGTTTCAACAGCCTAGAAAATCGAATCATGAAAACAAAGACTAAAACAATGATTCTAATCATACTCTTTCGAGATATTTATTATGATTGTTATATTTAGCAATTCGAGCGAGTGATTCTTCGCGTTTTTGTTTGAGTTCATTGATTTCACCTTGTAATTTCTCGATATCTTTCTCTTTAACTGCAGTCAATTCTCGTTCGTCTTGTGCACGTTTAAGTGCTCGCATTCGTTTAGAATCAAGCTCCTAGACGCGACAGAGAGAGAAAATATTGAATAGAAGCAAAATCAAAGCTCATTACATTAATATATTTTTCAAAATTAGCCAAACTTTCTCGCAATTCATGTTCTTTCGTATTTAATTTCTCACGACGTAATTTTAAACTTTGCATTTTTAATTTAAATTCCTACGGAAAATAAAAACGATCGTTCGTTTTATTGAAAAGAGATATAATTATCGACTGACTTCTTTTTGATTAGCTAATAAACTTTCAGCTTGTGTTACTTCACGTTGTTTTTCCAATAGACGCGATGTTGATGATAAATGTTCATGATCACGTTCAGGCGGCGCTCTGAAAAAAGAAAATATTGATTCGAAAAGTAGATTTAGTTCTTTGTTTTTACATGGCTAATTCTTTGCTTAAAGCACTTCGAAAATAATCTTCCATGAATGAAGACATGATTCGATCTGAAGATAGAAAAAAAACTGCCTAGAAATTCATTCTATCAAGTAAATGTATAGAACGTTGTATGAAGAAAAATAATAATCATAATAACAACAAAAAACACAGATCGTCAATGAAACTGTCTAATAGATTAGAAAGATTTTCAAAACATTTTTAATACACAAAGAAGAAAAACGCGAAGAGAAAAAGAGATTTTCGTTTTTATTTGTTTGTTTGTTTTTTGGAATGATTATCTGTCATTCATGTCGGGACGTGGATACGGCTGTTGTTCACAACCACAACATAAACAATTGACATTGTCGTTGTATTGCGGTGCACAGATACAAGCAGTTCCACCGCACTAAAAATTCGTTTTTATCGTAAAAAAATTCTCAAACTATCAATATGAACTTACAGTGCAACATGGTCCACTGCAACATGCTTCACATGTGATTATATCAGCGAATTCAATAGACTAAAAATGAACGGATATTTTTAGATTTTATGTGCAGGAGGAATTTGTGTGACATACTCCGCGTTTTGGACAACAGGAATCAAGACATGATTCGATCGATGCTGTACCACAACAGTCACATGTTTCGGCACATGATACGCAACATTCTTGACAGCCAAAACATCGAACACCAGCTCCTTTATAACTACAGCAATCTCGAAGCATTCCACGAGACTTTTAAACGAAAAATATTACAAATAATTGAAATTTATATTTGACTTTTTACTTTCATAATTTCTCGAATAATAATTAATAGAATAAGAATAAATATAAGAGAACATAGAAGAATAACGAAAATATACGGTGGAGCTAAATTAAGATTCGAATCATTTAAACTCTTGATTCCACCTGGCAAAAAAGTGCTCGGCTATTTAACAAACGAAAAAAAAACAAAGGTCAATATTTCATTTCTATTCGAATTGATTTTACCTGTACACTCGTCGCCATTATACACTAATCATTCAATAAAAAAAAAGATGATGATTATTATTATTCTAGCGTATGATCAATCGGTTTCCTTTCTTCTTTTTTTGACTTTCAGTCGTTCATACTTTGATTTTGTTCTATGACGCGGCCTCTATTCATGCCAATGCGTCGAGAAGAATTGATGAATGCATTTGAATCAACGGTTAACATGACAACAAAAGGCGTTGCCAAGGAATTCTATGATGCTAATGGCCGTTGTGAGTTTTTTTTTACACAAAGTTGTCATTAAGATTATTTTACTCCTTAAAACACATTCGAACATACACAAATCATGGCCGACGATGAAGAAGAAGTAGGCGAAGAAGAAAACTCGAACAACTTAGGAGTAAGATTTAATTCGAAAATCGCTCATTAAATATCCTCGCTGTCTCTCTCTCTCTCATCTAAAGTCATACGAAGGTGATCGTAATGAAAAAAACGAACGTCATGGTTTCGGTAAAGCCACATTGCCCAATGGCGATACCTACGAAGGTCAATACCAAAATGGCAAACGTCACGGCACTGGAACATATCGATTTTCGAACACAGCTCGTTATGTTGGTTAGTCTAGTTTTATTTAACCTTGAGATTGTGTTTTTTTCTCATGTACTGAAATCCAATAGGTGAATATGCGAAAAACAAACGTCACGGGAAAGGTATTTTCTATTATCCTGACGGATCAAAGTATGATGGTGACTGGAATGAAAATGTTCGTGATGGTTACGGAACATATACCTATCCGAACAATGATGCATATGAAGGCGAATGGAAAAATCATCAAAGACATGGCAAAGGAACTTATACTTATGCTGCTACAAGTATGAATTAGATACGAGAGAATCGTTTTTTTTTATGTTTGCGAATCGAATGTATTTAGAAGCGAAGTATCTCGGCACGTGGAATACAGGAAAACGACAAGGTCCAGGTGAATTGCAATTCAATCAATATCGATATGTCGGTAAATTTCATGAAAACTACGTACGTATTTAATGCAAATGAAATATTTATTTTGTATCTTTGTTCGGTTTTTTTTGTAGCCAAAAGGCAAAGGTAGATTTGTCTTCAAAAATGGTTACCAACAAAATGGAGAATATCACATAACATCAACAGTCAGTCTCGTATTTTAGTTTTATTCTTGTCAATAAATAATTTGTTTAGGCTGCTGAAGATGATTCCGATGCGCCACCACAAGTCCAATACAAATGGATTGCACGTGATGTTGTTGCCACTGAACCAGATCAATCATATGATTTAGATGATGAACAAGGAGAAACTGAACGAACACAAGGTAAGCATTAACCATGTTGAGTTCTTTCAATGTTTCATAACACTCAAAACATAGAATTGATAAATGAATTTCAAAAAAAATATTTTGATATTCAACAAGGTTTGATCTTCATTTTGCATATGATTTTTGTCTTTTGTTAAATCAAAATCTAATAGACTCTCTCGTTTTAGATCAAGACAATCTTCAGAAAACAAATGCTCCGAGTGGTAAGAAACAATTTTTAGCTGATATTCAGTAAATCATTGTTATTTTAATAATAGACGGAGAAAATTTCGATGAAACAGTAAATCCCGACACAGGTGATGCGGCTGAAGAGAACGCCGAAAATGATGAAAATCAACCAGTTAATGATGGTAAAACAAATCAATATTTTCTCATAGTTTTATTCTATTATTCGAATTTTTGTTTTGTCTAGAGATTCCAGGCGAAGAACAATTCGATGAAGATGGTTGAATGAACTAGACTTTCTTAGTTTTAATGTGTTCTCTTCTTTCTTCTCTTCTATTATCTAAATAAAGGCACAAAATAACACAAAATCATTGTTTTCTTTTAATTGAAATATTGGTATAGCTAATTGAAGGGTAGTGACAAAAAATGAAACAAACTGAAAAATAGTTTTATAAATTCTAAATGTGGACAAGAAAATAAATGAACAACCAATCATCAAACATAGAGAATAAAGAGAAAGTTGTTATCACGCAGAGAAAAAGAGAGAGAGAGAAACAAACAGATAGTAAGAAGAAAAAGAAATGCAACACAGGTAACTAGCTAACTAATCGAAAAAGAGAGAGAAAAAAAACGTTGTGCATAAGTAATTTCTTTTCATTCAATGTTAATATTGTTGTGCAAGAAATAAAAAGTGTGCGTAGAACGTAGAAGAGTGTTGTCGAGTGTGAGCGTATGAAGTTTAGATTTACGGGAGATAAATGTTAAAAAAAGAATTCATAAGGAGAGATCGTTTTGACAGAGAAAGAGAAAATAAGAACGAGATTATATGTCTTGTTTAATTACGACGTTTTGATTTACCATTTTTGGATTCTTGATTTTTGTTTGAACGTTGATTTTTGACTTTTTTCTTCAAACGATCTTCTGATTCTTCTTCTTCTTCTTCCTCTTCATCGTCATCGTCTGAGTCTGAATCTGAGTCGGTGCTTGAGTCAGAATCGCTGTCTGAATCCGAATCTGTCTCATCGTCACTGTCATCATCTGATTCACTATCGGATTCACTGTCCGAATCGGAATCGGTTTCAGAATCTGAATCACTATCAGAATCTGTGTCACTATCACTATCCGAACTGGTTGAAAGTTCACTCTTTCGTTTTGGTAAATTGCCCTTCTTAGCATCGACACTATATTCTTCAAGATTTTCAAAGATTTCAGCGTATTCTTCCATTTCCTCTTCCGTATTGCCTGTTAATAATTCGCAAAAAAAATATTTTCCATCAAAAATAAATTCTTCATTTTTTTTTGTTCTTACCGCCTGCACATTCTTCGCTGCATTCTTCCCGTCTTGTTGAACCACAATTCATCCTCCTCATACATTCGTTATATGATAAAAAGATCGAAGCACGGTCACGAGAGATGAAGACAGCTAAAATGAATAAGTTCAATGAATATAAATTAAACTATATATATATAAATACATATATATGATTGTGTATATGTATATATAAATATATCAAAGACATATTTTAGCCAATATAGCGAGTGAAAAAGAAAATGCGAGAGAAAGATCGTATGAAACTAGGCACAAATGAACACAGATGTTTGTAAAAAAAAAGAGAATCAACATACAATGATGAAAGACAACACATCAAAGGTAAAATTAGGCTGTTTGTATGATTGTTAAGTTCGCAACTCGACAAATCAAAGAAAATCCGCGAAAATATTGTTCATATTCTAACCTAGTCAAAGATAAAAACGGGAAAATAAACAAGAATATCGATTTAGGTAAGGTTGCGGGAAGAACGAATGGGTTGCAATCTCAAACAGGATGTTTCTTTGATATTTAATTCTTCTTTGTTGATTGTTTTGGTGAAGATTTTGAAGATGAAGCTGCTTTTTTAGCTTTAGCAGGTGGTTCATCTTCTTCTTCGCTACTAGCGTCACTTTCATTATCCGATGTTGTCGAATCACTTGATTCATCACTATCATCATCATCGCTGTCACTGTCACTCTCATCTGTACTATCGCTTTCGTCATCGCTAGTCGACGATGATGATGATGATGATGATGATTCTTTGTCGTTTTTATTTGTCTTGACTGCTGATGATTTCTTTGTTGTCGATCGATATTCTTCGATATGTTCGAAAATTTCCGTGTATTCTTCCATTTCTTCTTCGGTATTTCCTAGATGAATAAAATGAATTTATTGGCAAAGTTCTCTTTTGTTTTTCAAATGAAAAACTAAATACGAAAAAGAATTTTAGTCGTTTTCTTTTCAACTTACCAACAGCACATTCTTCACTGCATTCTTCTTTGCGTGATGTACCACAGTTCATTCGTCGTACACATTCATTGTAGGAGAGAAAAATTGAAGCTTTTTCACGTGGAACAAACACTACTGAAACATCACCAGGCAAAACAAAAAAGATGCTCTCACAATTCCATAAATAAATTCGAAAACAAAAAACGCGACAAAAGGAATTAGATAGAAAACAAAAACAAGATAAACAAAGTGGAGAAGGAAACGTGTTTTTTTTTGGCCGTTTCAATACGATTTTTCTGCTCATATTTATTTTTGTCTTTCTACTTGGCTGTTTTTTTAGTATTAGTATCAGAAAAAGATATCAGTAATGCGTTCTTACAGGCTGTTTTGATGATAAGTCATGAGAGAAAGGATTTGATCTGTATTCCTACCTTTTTTGTTGTCACCATCGCTATCATCGTCTGAATCAGAATCAGTATCAGAATCAGTTGAGCTTGATTCCTCTTCACTCTCCTCCTTGGATTTCTTGCTCGCATCGACTGTTCTCGTCGTTAAACCAACGGACAAGAGAACAAGCAAGCAAGTGACGAGTAGCCAGTTAAGATGCATTTCTCTTCTTCAATTTTTAATATTTAATATTGGCAAATCAATTACTAGAATCACAAAATGAAAACAAACAAACATTAACCATATTTTCCCAACAGTAGAAGACAACTGTCGATTAGATGAAAGTAGGAAAAGGGTAAAATTTTTTTAGTGCATTAGATGTTTTATGATGAATATATGGATGGATAAACATAAGCATACCAAAATACGAGATAAATGAGAGAGAGAGAAAAAAAAATCGTGTGATGGATAAAATGCAAACGAAACAAACATCGATTAGCCAAGACAAAAGAAAAACACAAATGAATCCAAGTCTCTAACCTGAGCAGGAGGGGAATTTTCGGCACGTCGCGCTTCTATTCTTCTCTCTTCGGTCCAACAATAACAACGAAGGTGACGAAATGCCGCCTAGGAGGATGATCTACAAAATAGAGCATAGAAAAACCCGACAATATAGAATCAGAAGAAGAAAAAACAGCAGAGAGAAACAAAATATCCATGCGTATATGTGGATATGGATGTGGTTTAGACATGCCAATTGGATTGACAAGAACAATAGCTATTACACTGGAAGTGCTGACATAGATTTCCTCGCATTTTTTCCCTCCTCTATCGTTACCCATTGGCAAGAATGAACAACGATGTTTGTACGGTTATTATTACCGTTCGTACTAATAGCATCTAACGAAGAAAAGACAACAACTTAACAACCTGTCACAGCTGCTAGAAAGTTCGATTGTATAAGCAAGCAAACGGAAAAAACAAAGAGGAAACAAATGCTAGAGAAAAGAAAACCAGACAAGAAAAACGAAGAAAAAAGAGACTCGAGCAAAAAAAAGAACATAACAAGCCACTACTCAATAAGCATATTGTAGGAGAGAGACTGCCCATGAGTATGAGAACTCTGCCGATAATAATAATAATGATGATGCTGCTGCTGTGGCTTTTTTTTCTTAGTGTAGATAGCAAGAAAAAAGAAGAAGAAAAAAAACAAGCAAACGAGGAACAGATATACGTATAAGACGTAGTAATAGATGCATCTAGATTGTCTTAGTTGATATTTTTCCGTAATAATCTACCCTCTTTTCTTGCTCTCTGTTCTTATCCTTTCTTTTTTCCTTTTTCTGTTATCCATCGACAAAGGAAAAAAGAAGAAGAAGAAAAAGCAGCAAAAGAAGAAAAAACAACGACAAAAATATTCTTTTTTTGATTCGTCGTAATTTATCGTATCGAGATCATTAGAAATCCCGTGTTTATCATTCATCTTTGAACAGAATATCACTAATTCAACTCAAAATGACATTTGTTTACTTTCAATTATACAAATAATAAAGTCAAAAAACAACATGATTAATATATCCGATTATAAACTAAATTCTCTGTCTTTTGTCTTGAAAAGCGACCGAAAAGCTTTTGATTATGTATGTGCGTATGCATGTGTTTCTCTTGACGACTCCTTCAAGGTTTCTTTTCGCTAGCTTATAACTGTACTCTTTTTCTTTTCTTTTTTTCCTGCCTGTCGCATCGTTTTAGCGACAGAAGACGTCTTGCAGAACTGCATAATCTCTCTCAGACATTTGTCGTGGTTGTTGTTGTTCTCGTTATTGTTGCTGCTGCTGTTGTTGTCGTCGTCGATGTACAATTTCTAGTAGTAGCTATTCGTCAGTTACACACACGCATACATACGCCGATAAGAAAGAAAAAAAGCTCGATAAGATGAGAGCACAACTTTTTTTTTCTTGTAATCGTTGTTATTATGGCTTCGATGGAATATATGAAGGAAAAAAAGGAAATTGCTCGATACCAATCAGAATTTTATCTCTAATAAGAATAGGATAAAGCATCTTCGGAAATATTGTTTGAGTGTGATGCTATTTTCATGATATATTAGTATAATGGCAACAGCGATCAGATCTTATGGCAATGTCAGTTAGGCCTAAGTTACAAATCATTTCAATCGAAAAATAATAATGACAATAGAATGATATTTGATATTTGTTGTTCTATCAAATGAACTTGTCCTAAATCTGTTTCAAACAACGATAATAATCTTCATTATTTTATCAATTGAGTCTATATATGTTGTAAATATTGAAAAAAAAACAAGAGAATATTTGCAGTTATTAACTGTGTCTTCATTATATGCCACCATCTTTTTCTTATTTTTCGTTTTAATAAAGAGTTTTTCAAGTTAACAAGACTTCTCGACACACGCACACACACAAGCACAAGGAAAGGAAGGAAATAAAGAATTTAGAACAGAGAAGAAAACTGATCCATAGTAGAAAAAGAAGAGAGACACACATACACACATACATGTTTAATGAATATCAATTTAGAATAAGAACAAGAGAAAATCTTTTCATTGAATTGTTTTCTTAATTTTGTTCCCTTTCGAATAATAATAATAATCAATAGATTTATTGCTGAGCATTAGCATTGATTTGTTTGGCATCATTGAATTGTTTAAGAAATCGATTGGCAATTTCGTTTGATTTAAATCGTATACAAAATGTTTCATGTTTCGTTTCGCCATCGGAAAAGTCCATAGCTGACCAAACAAATGCATTCTCAGTACCCGAATGTGGTTTCAATTCCATTTGCGATGTGATCTTATGATTGGCGCAGAGTTTAAGAACTTGTTCACGACGCATTAGAACTCGACAAACATTTGTCGTTTTATGTTGTAAGATTTTCATTTCGCCAATGCCACGTTCTTTCATTTGATTTGTATCCGAATCGAATCGATAGAGTTTACCTCGTTCACAGAAGAGAGCCGTTTCATCCTCTTCGCCTGTTTTAACGTCAACAGCTGATAATTGAACGATTGGTTTGAATGAAACATTAGGCTCGTATGAATCATCTTCGCCGCCGCCTTCACCGTCATCATCGTCGTTATTAGTTCCAGTTGTTGTTGACGTTGTCAGATTTAATGCACTTGTTCCGAAAACAAGCGAACCTTGGCCTGCAAACACTGAAATAAAACAAAACAAAACAATCAATGCGAACTTATGGAAATCATCGATAGATACCTCGTTGTTCGGTGCCATTGGTTACTGGTTTGTCATTACTTGTCTGTTTAGCTAATTCTGCAAAGCTGAATTTCGGTGCATTGCCAAATAATGGTTTGTCATTATTTGTACCGAATGAAAATGTTGATGTTGATGTTGATGATGTGTCTGATGTTGTTGTTGTAGGCGCTGTTGCTGCTGGTGTCGAAAATTGAAAGCCAACTGATGGTGTACTCGCTCCACTTGTATTTCCAAAGCCAGGAAATGAAAATCCACTTGAAGCACCAGCTGCTGGTTTAAGTGTTGCGCTAGCGCCGAATATTGTGGTACCATTATTCAATGGTGTTGCATTTCCGAAGATGGATGTGCCAGAGTTACTATTAAGATTACCAAATATTGATGATTTCGTTTCACTTTGTGTTGGCGTAGCTGGAGTTGTTGGTTCATTGGATGTTTTCTCTTCTTTTGTTGATGTTTGTTTTTGTAATTGTGGTTGAGATTTGTCCGGATTTATGAATGAGAATTTCGTATTTTCACTTGAACTCAATGGAGTTTTTACTAATGCTGCTAGTGACGATGATGATGTTTTGCTGTCGGTTTTACTTGTTTCATTTGTTTTGGTTTTATTTTCATTTGATACAATCGGTGGTGTGTCTTGTTCACAACCTGCACAACCTATTGTATCA
>Ga0209952_1001577_pt1 | contig 18790 bp, 17 predicted proteins | sample ThiBiot_750_biof_2_FD_183951 | JGI IMG/M metagenome (GOLD analysis project Ga0209952, IMG submission 183951) | Wastewater bioreactor microbial communities from Cape Town, South Africa - Thiocy_cont_750_biof (SPAdes) | ecosystem: Engineered > Bioreactor > Thiocyanate-remediating >...
CATTCGAATAATGTTTGTGGAAGCATACTTTTAATATAAATTGTTAACAGACTTGTCAATGTTAAACTCATTGATTTGTAGCTAAAGAAAAACGAATGAAAAAAAAATGAAAATGAAAGATTTGTTTTGATTGTTTACTTTGATACACAAATGCCGAGCAATGATGCCATCATAGTTAATTCATTGGCTTTTTGTAAAAGAGAATAGATTAATGATTTTGGCAGATTTTTAAAATGTCCAATCAAACCAAGACCATAGAGAAAGCCAGCTTGTTCATTTGTAATATCGTTATTTTTTAAGATCTGTGATCGAATCCAATTATCACCCATATCACAAGCATGTCGATTGATTGCCAATGATGCTGCAACACCATTATGAAATAATGGCCAATGTGTTATATTTTGTGGAACATCGATATGCGTCATATTAACAATGACAGTCGATGATGGTACACGACCTTTTAAATTCAATTCCGGAATGATAAAAGCATCATGTGGAGACGCATAAACTGTTCCAAGTGTTAATGCTCCTCTTCCGAATGGCAATGACATCGTTCGTTGTGCAACACTGTACAAATATTTTTCATTATTTTCCATAACTTCTTGTTCAGTTACGTTCGGTCGTTGAGCAATATCGATAATAACCGGTGTCGATGACTGTAAACATTCGACAATTGTTTGTACACGTAGATCCTCGGGAAAACGTAGTTTTAAAACTTCACTTTCAACTAATCGAGTCTTATCATTATGATAATCTTTTCCATAGACACGAAATAATTCCAAACTTCGTAGTGAAATCAATCCTGGATGAAAGTTTTTATCGAATAATTTCGGATCATGATAGATCAATTCTTCTCGTCCGAGAAATTCGTATGTTTTACGAGAGAAATCAAATTTCGGATGCAATGCTACATGACTAATGGCTTCGTAGAGAACAGCATGAACACATAACGGCAGACTATCGAGTTCAATCGAAGCTGAATCTATAAAAACAAATGTTTATTAATTCGATTTACAAACTTGTTTTTTTTTTAAATATTTTACCATCATTTAAAAATGCATCGATAGTTTGCTGATGCCGAGATGATATATCATTTGTTTTCGGAGGATTAATCATTGTAAATAGCATTGGACTTGGCGATGTTCCATCTAAATATTTCCCCTCAACAACAATCAATTGATTACTCGTTGTGTTTTTTTACCGTTACTATTCGCTGCTATATTACATAGGTAATTCAAATGTACATTTGACATGCCCGGATAGAGATATGTTGCAAGAAGCTAAATAAAGCAAAGCATCATTTGTTTTCTGTACTTTCGAAAGTGATTTTTACTTTAGTACAAAGTACGATTCGATTAGTAACCGATCCAATATATGGAAATGGTGATAATTGAGAACCATTGTCGGATTTCGAGAGAAATAAACGTGCCCATTTGAGATAACTCGGTGGAGTTTGATCGAATAATCGTGGCATGAAAATATTCGAAGCAACTTGAAAAAATATTAACATTTTAGAAATACAAAAAACTAATTGAAATCTCGAGAAAATCGATTTACTTGGAGATAATTGATGAGTTTTACGAACACGTTTCGATATTTTCCAATTTTCGGCAAGATAATAATGACGATATTCATGTAAATCAAAATCACTAGAAGACAAATGATTTCAAATTGAAATTTACATTTCATAGTTTGAACATTTTACCAAGCTAAAAGATATAAAAGTTCTAATAGAGGTGTACAATCTTTCGTATGATTCAACATTAAATCCTAAAATCGAACTCAATTTCTATTTTTCTTTTGATTAAACTCGAGCCAATTACTTCATAAACAACATGTAGAGCACAAAGAATTTGTCCAGCATGTGCATAGAGTGGATCATTGGAATTAATCGTCGTATATCGATTGATTCGTTGTTGTTTGGGTTTATCATTTCGATCGACATGAACAAGAGTTGGTGTCGATGAAACAGCCTTATGCCGTTGTTGAGGAAATATATTCGATATAATAGCCGGTGATGGATGTTCAACACTACCGGTCGATGTATCGCCTTGATCGATTAGTAACGACGTACTACTTGTACTACTTAGATTATGTGTCCATTCTCTCGCAGCATTTTCATCGTTTTCATCATCGGATAGACAATCGTCATTGACTGTAGGAATCAAAGGTAGATTTGTTGGCAAGACATCATCGTGATCTTCATGCGAAAGATCAGGTGTTTTATCGAGTAATTGTAAAGTTGAATCGTTTTTATTCAGTAAATTAAAAAGATTCGGTTCGATTCGACGAATTTCATTTAACATAAATGGCCAATCTTCATCGGTGTCGTTAATATCGATTTTGGTTTTTTTAACTGTTTGCGGTGGTGTTGGCGCCGAAGATTTCGATTGTAAACGTTTGATATACGAACATTTACGTAGATCATAACCGATTAATGTTAATAACGTTTTCACGAATGTATACCATTCAGTAGGCGAATGTTCGTGAATAGGATCGATATTTGATGAATAGAAAATAGCTATGAATTGATTGAAGACTTCACGTGGTACACATGAACAAACGGCTTTTAGAGCAGCATGACCTTTTGAATATAAAAAGAAACGATAGTAGATAGATTTTGTCACAAAAAATCGAAATCTGTGTTTACATAGAGGCGTGTGACAGATATTTGGTAGTTCGACTGTATAGTAACGATTGTTTTGTAGTTTGAGATTGAATAATCGTCCTCGAACATCGTCGAGCGTTTCGTAACGTGTTGTCGAAAGAAAATTGCCCGGATTTGTTGAGCCACCCGGTGTTTGAATATGTGAAATCGCTGTTGGATGAAGATCGTTCAAGCTTTCATCGCAAAGAAATGATTGCGGATGAGCAGCAGCCGGTGTCAATGCCGATGAAACCGGTGACGATGGAAATTTCTATTCGATAGATCAGAAAATATTTCGAATCAAATAGAAACAACAAAAAACGAAGTTTTTACCAATGGTAGAGGTGTTCGATGGAAACTTGTAGGTCGACTCGATGTTCGAACACGTTGATAGGGCGTATAGCGAAGAAATGAATGTGCCGCTAATGGACCTGTTTCTTCATGTAAAAGAACTTTTGCAATCTGAATACATAGGAAAACCAAAAATTTTTTCAAAGTATTTGGAAATGTATTTACTTTTGATGCACCCGAATAGAGTAGAATCGAACGTGAAATATCGAGAACGACGAGAAATTTTAATGAAGCAACAAAGACAGCGTCTCTTGCGTTAATTGTTTCAACTTTATTTACACCAGTATTCACCGTTCCGAGTGTGGTTTTTTCTAATAGAACTAATCTAAATCAGAAACGATAAAAGATCAAATAGAAATGGTAATTTCCATTGTTCAAACTTTAATTGTCTAGCATGTGGCAATAGAAAAGCTACCCAACGATGATCGGACAGATCTCTGACACCGAAAAATTTCGTTGCACATTGTTCCGGATCCCTTGAAAAACGAACACTTATTTTGCTTTCGAAAAACAGAACTATTCATTTACTTCGATAAAGGATTATATGTCGATTCCGACCAAATATATTCCACACAGTAATCCGGTGATAATGGATCAGGTATCGAATTCGAATGTGCTGCACAATCGGCATTTAATGTCGCCATAAAACTGCCATTTGTTCCGCCCATTCGATCGATGAGACCTGTTGTTGGAAATTGCGAGATGCCAGTTGCTGGACCATTGCCTAATGTCAATGTCGAGCAGGAGAATGGCGTTGTTGCTGTTGCTATTGCTGCTGTCGTTGATGAAAGCAATTGGGATGCTTGTGGTAGACGTGATGTCGCACGATTAATCGAGTCTGACAATGGCGATCGACTAATCACAGCCATGGATGCTAATCGTCTTGGATTGGTGAGTAAATGACTTGGATTCGGTGATCCATGTGCAGCAGCAACAGTGGTAGCAGTTGTCGTGCTCGGCCCAGGATTGATCGTTGTTGCCAGAAGACTTGATCGGCGCGGCAATGTATTATTTAACATCGAGATTTGAGCGAGTGACATATTTTGTTGATGAAGGATCGTATTTGTGTTTAATGTTTGATGAGGATTGCCTTGACCGAGATGACTTTCGTTGAATGTTGGCAAAGTCATGTTCGTTGCTTGATGACGATCCTTTATTTCGAAAAACAAAATATTCAATGAAAACAAGTGAATTCGATTCGTACTTCCTCAGTACATTTTCTCAGCAACCAAAGACTATGTACACGGTCCATTTCATCGAAACGTAGAAGAAGTTGTTCGTCATTGGCGAGACCTGCGGTTGTGTACGAATGTTTCTCCGAACTATAGAACCATTCACCGTGTTGACGTGAGATGATCGGTTTGACTTCGTCGAGTGGATGCGAAAGAGAGAATAGACTCGGAAGAAATTGATCGTTTCTATTCAAAATTCAAAAGAAAATCAATGATTTTATTTTTCCAAAATATTACGATTGTCGTTCGATGATTAAACCATTTTGAAATGGCCAAACTTTGGCGACCTAATCAAATATCTTTATTTAACAAAAAAACCAAATCAACATCTTTCATTGTTTCTTACAGAAAATGGCAAAGCCACTTTAGTATAACCAGTATCCATTCCAAGAACAGTTAAACATGTTGGTTCTATAATCACCGGAAATTCAGTTCCACCATGTTCACCTAATTACAAAAAAACGAACAAATATGAACCTGTTCTTCAATTCAATTTCAAGATTATTTACATGACATCGAACATTGATCGAATTTCGTCCATAAAAGCTAATCAAAATCATTTTCAAAAAAACAAAACACAAATATTTTCCAATCGAATCGTTACTTTTCTCGGTATTGAATCTGTGGTAAATTCCATATAGGACGGACATTGAATATTTCGAAGTGGATATGTCCAAACAACATGTGTTCCACGTGCGTAGATTTCTTCATCGCCCTGTCGATTGCTCGTTGCACTTATCGACCATAATTCCTACGTAAAACAAATTTCGAATAGTTTAATCTTAGAAAAAGAATTCTCGACGTACTTGTTCGTTATTAATCGTTGTATCTTCATCGATATAATTTGCTCCATTGGGTTTAAACGACGCAACTTTACTAACACTTATCGTGGCTAGAAGAGAGTTTGAGTTCGTTTTCGATTTCGAAATTCGAAAAAAAAAACGTTTTAAATCCAACCTGCAGGCTGCATTGTTCGATGAGTATTGTCTATCACATTAAATTTGTTGATTGTTCATTGAGAAAAAAAAACGTTGTTCGTTGTTTTCGCATCATTTTCATATTGGTTCGTCAATAAACCAATGATAACAAACGTTGAAATTTTCACATATTTCGATCGACACGATTTATTGAATTTGTTTTTATCGGAATTATTTCGAAAAATATCAATAGAAATCAATCAAGTTCTCGATCAATGATTTGCAAAATAGATGGTGCAATTTGCTCTTTTAATAGCGCTAGATTTTTATTCCAAAAACACATTTTTGTGTACAAAAAGATACGATTGCGAGTTTAACATAAGTAGAAAAAACAAAAAACACAAACAGGGCATTTGCTAGATTAAATAGTTTGACTTTTTAATCAAATTTCTCATCGTAATAAGGAGGTGGCGGTGCCGATGGTCGTGTTGATTGATTGTTGTATCGATTTCGAATGTGTTCGACTTTATCGCAGAATTGAATCACTCGTCGAGTGAGAAATGCTTCAAGACATGACATAAATGGTTTAGCCAAAAATGAGAACATGCCTAATTTTCGATAGATTAATCGACGTGAATAAAATGTCAAACCGGTATTAATCACACCGTCAATGGCAACATTCCGAGGCGGAATTTGATGTGGATTGTCTACGAAAGAAAACTCGAGATATCGAATTATGAATACTTTATTTTTGTTTTGGTACCTTTGTAAAATTTTGCGTCACTTTGACTCATTGAATATAATTTCGAGGCGATCGATACGAGTGTCACAATGTCATTTGCAAGTGCTTTAATAAAATTCAAAATTCCCGCAAGTATACCAACGAAAATGGCTAACGGAATACCGACAGTAAAGAAATGCGTTATACGCTGTAGAAATGATCGTTTAGGTCGTTGTGGCCGAGCTTCGGGTGGAGGCTCTGTGATAGGTGTTTCGGCATTTAAATGCGATAAAATATTTGAAATAGTGATATTTTCATTTTCGATAAATAATGATCGAGCAGCAATTTTCAATGCCGGACGAATGAGAGCGAATAGAGCAAATTTAATACTTGTTAAATGATCGATAGCTTGAACTAATGGTTCAACACAATATGCCGATACATCGAATCGATTTCCAATCATTCGAGCATACGGTGGAGAATTGACTAGAAAAACAACAGATCGATTTTCTTTTTCATGATTTGATTTTCAGAAATAAAACAAAAACTACCAGTTTCTCTTGTGGTCTTTGAATTCATGTCTTTCGTGTTTTTAATAGAAAACAAAACAGAAAATATTGAATGAGGCAATATGTGTATGTGTGTGTAATCAAAATTCGAAATAAGGTTATCGCTACGCATGCCAATGACAAATAGGGAGATTGTAATGACATCTTTTGTCGTTTTGATCGAGTTTAAGTAGTATATGTTTGTTTTATTTTTAAATAGAAAGCTGAAAGTTCTTAAAAAAGAAATATGTCCTTTCGACTTTTACTTGCGAATCAAACAAAGAATAGTTTAGAAATTCAATCTAATCTTTCTCCTTGGTTTCTTCTAACTATTGATTAAAAAAATATTTAGATTTCTAAAGATCATCTTTCTTAGAAACGTCTGATTATATTACTTCCAGTTAAAATTTCCAAAGAAAACTACACACAGACGTTAATTTTTCATCGTGTAAGAAGAAAAAAAAGTACGTTCTCCTCTCATTTCGAATGCACGTACTAAAAGGTTCTCTATGAATGTTTTTTTCAATATTGGAAATAAAGTTCTTTTATCTTTTGTCATAAAGCTCAATCTAAAGTAGAGATATATTTAATGTTGACGGCAACTATGACAACAACATGTTGTGTTCTTCCTGTGACAAGCTTAAATTTTGCCATCAAATCAAAAACAAGGTTTTTTTAATATCAAACGAGAATTATGAATACGTCTAGTTTTTTTTTCTCTTCTTCTTCTTCCCGGGTTTCCTTTTTCAACCGAGATATCTTTTACAGGAAAATTAAAAAAGAAAAAGAACGCAAGAGAAAAGAAAAAAGAAAAAGAAAACGTCAACGGTATTAGTTTAGTCTCATTTGTATTTGACTAATACTCATATTCGTCAAACTATCTAATGTCTTCGCTAACTCCCAAAGAATTAAATCAATTGTCCGATGAAACTGGTCTTAGTAAATCATCCGTACAAGATTGGTATAAACGATTCATGCAAGAATGTCCAACAGGCAGCATATCGAAAGAACGTTATTTAAATCTCTATCGTTCGTACTATCCTCGTGCCAAAAATTCAGACACGTATGCGCAGATGTTATTTGTTGCGTTCGATGATGATCGTGATCAGGCATTGAATTTTCGAGAATTTCTTCGTGTGGTTACTGTCAGTCAAGGTGCAGATGAAAAAGCTAAACTTGAATTGGCTTATAAAGCCTACAATCGAAATCAATCGGATGCGAATTTAACTCGTAAAGAATTACAAAATGCTGTAACGGCTATATTAAATTTACTTGAAACACAAGATGATACTGATGAAGCAAATGGCGATGATAATAAACGGCAGACAACCATCGAATGGGTTCTAAAACGTTTGGGTTTAGATGAAAAAACTGAAATTACAAAAAAAGAATTTCTTCGTCGTTGTAAAGGCGATCCGAATGTTTATGAATTTCTCGCTTTTCATTGTGTACCAAAGCCGAATTGTTCCGATGGAGATTTACACGGTAAAGAAAAATATAAAATAGCCATTAAAACGGGCACTGAAGGAAAGAAATTTCTTCTGAAATCATCGGGCACAGATGCGAATGTTTATTTAATTTTACATGGAGACAAACAAGATTCAGGAATTATTCAATTACAACATTCACAAACACATAAAGATCCATTTGAACACGGACATACCGATGTTTTCACACATTTCCTATCTCCATTGGGTAAAATTAAAGGTGCAACACTTTGGCATACAGGTGATAAATCACAAGGCTGGTATGTTGATAATCTTATGGTTACAAATGAAACTGCTAATACAACAAGTTATTTTCCTGTTCAACGTTGGCTTGATGCTGACGAATATGATAAAATGACTAAAATCAATCTCATTCCAAATCAACCGCCAGGTTATGCTCAATAATAATAATAAAGTACGATCGAACTTGACACATATGTAAACATTTCGATGATTTATTTTTGTTTTTTTTCCCCGTATATTTATTTATCTTCTTCATTGCTTTCTGTATAATCATCAATTGAATATTTAAAAAAATAGAAATATTTTTTCATTTATTCATCAACAACAAATGTTTTGACTTCTGTTGTAAAGCAACAAAAACAACGAGAGAGAGAAAAAAACGCACTTATGGTTTGTAGTTCATAAAAGTCTAACTATATACACGTAAACCAAAATTTGACTAGACACCAACGAAAGTTTTCAATCATTCTTCTTGAATCGATGATAATGTCGATTTTCGCTCTCGAAATGAACATGTTCGATAAATTGCTGGATACTGATCTCGAATAGAATATCGATCGATTAAATTTTTCTTGTAGAATCGATTTGCTGATGATATTCTCGCTGATGTTTTCTTTGAGAAACATTTCGAATTGAAATATGGATATGTATATGTCGGTGTCGATTGTTGATTTAGATGCCAGAAGATTTTCGTTAGAAATTGTGATAAACGTTTGCCAAAATTGGATTTCGATTTTTTGCCCATTGTAGTTAATTACGTATGATATCTATAAGAACGAAAACAAATACGAAACGTTTTCTTCTTATCAGTAATTGATTCGATTTGACATGTTTGTCAAATGAACTATGAAAAGTGTGTGTTTCGAACGTAAATGTCATTTCATTTATATATACCCACAAGTATCAACGAAAGAGAGAGAGAAAAAGAGAGAAAAAAAAATATAACGAATGTCTATAAAATGTTTCTGTTTGGTAAATAAATAATTCGTCATCTGAAAAAAAAAACGTTGCTATTATGTCTTGTTGATAAAATGATTTTTAAAAAAACTACATCATTTATTCTCTTTCGATGAAAAAAAAACTGAATCCGTTGGATATTTAGTGTTGGCTAGGGTTTCGTGCATATACCTCCAACCATACAGGTCAAATGTTCTTGATTTATAATTGATGAAGAAGAATAAGTGTTGAGTTTAGTCTTGAAAAAGTCAATTTGCATGTTGTTGTGCACGCAGTCTGAGAATGACTTTTCTATTTTGTGTATAAACAATTCACAAAGAATAATATAGTGAAGTTTTTTATTATATTTTTATTTCATTGTAAAAATAGATACAGAATTTATTAGCAAAGCAACGTCAGAGGAAGAGAAAAAAAACGAACAAAATGAGTACAAACTTCGTTTTTATGAGGACAGATGTTAGTTCAAAGAAAAAGACGTCAAACATAACCGGTTTATTCTCATCGTATCAGTATACACAAATTATAGAAATTACGTTTTTCAGTTTTTTGTTTACAGCTGAACCTAATAACTTCTCGTAATTAAACAAGAAAACTTACGTACACTTTATCGCACTCCTTTTTTCTGTCTTCAGCGAATAAAATATTTCATTTACGCATCGATGTCGTAAATTTTGTTTATCGATGTACTTTGACAATCGCTCAAATATTTATACGTCCGAATCACATGCAGTTATAATTATAAATTAATGGCGTAGATTCATTTATTATCTAATTTAATCGAAATCGGTCTTGTGATTGAGGGTATAAACAACTATTGATATCCTTTTTTCTTTCTTTTCTCTTTCGATATCTATTCATCCGTTATGCGAGACTCGTCGAGAGCAAACAAATAAACGATGCGTAAACGAGTGGGATGCATGTCGGCCATAAACGAATCCCCAGATCAATTACGTATCTTGCAGGCATGTGACTAACTTTTTGACTATTGAGGATAAAAATGAAGAGGTATATTTTGCTTATGAAAGAATTTTGATTGTTTGTTATTACGTAAGTAATACAACAGTAAAAAAATGATCACTACGTGAGCAAATGAAAACAATTCATTGTCTTAATCTAATCACTACAAATACGAATCGTTTATCATGAAAACAAATAAAAGTCAATGAAATCAATATACATGCATATATATATATATATTGTTTACTGACCATGATTTCATGGTTCTGTCTTATTAATGTACACATGAATTATAAACAAATAGAGAGAGTAGGTTGATACATGTACATATATACTATTTGTATAAAGTATTCTTTCATTTCATTTGTTCTGTCGACTTGAGGGTGTGTATTGATCGTTGTTCATTTCAATGGCTGAAATTAGTGTTATTGGAGTGACTGAACTTGAACAGATACCTGTTGATGTGTCTGAAATGTATTTGATTTTCTAGTTCGATTGAACTTCAATTTGTTGACGAAGTTTTCTTTTCTAGTAAAAAGGAAAACGAAACAGCAATAACAACAAATCAATCAGAAGAAATTAAAAAATGGAGAATTTGGAAGAATTTATTCACTATTTGTATAGCATGGGTGTTGCTATTTACAGCTTTTCAAGGTAAAAAATTCATAATATTCATTTATTAAAATATGACGTCAGAATTATCCAGGCATATCGAATCTACAGTCAAGTTTAAACGTTGAGGGCAATGTCGGCGTCAATTCATTGGCTATCATCTATGCGTTTTTAATCTTCTCATCTGTTCTACTACCTCATCCATTGGTAAAAGATCAGATTTTTCTTATTATTTGTCTAATCATATGATTGTCAATAGATGAGTATATTTGGTATGAAATGGACGATATTTATCTGTCAATTTGGTTACCTTGCATTCATCGCGGCAAATTTGTATGCTAAACCGGCATTGATGTATCCGGCATCGATTTTATTAGGTCTTGCTGGTGCACCATTGTGGACATCGGAAAGTGCCTATGTTACTCAATTAGGAAGTTTAAATGCTGAATTAAAAGGAAAAAAAGCTGAAACAGGTGTTACACAATTCTTTGGCATATTTTTTGCCATATTTCAAACATGTAAATCATAAGTGAAAGAATCGATTTGAATTTTTCTTCTTCTTTTTCTTTTAAAATAAGGTCAAATTTGGGGTAATTTAATAAGTTACTTAGTTTTACGGTCTACAACAAATCAACCGACTACACCTGAAGAATTTATTAATCGAGCATTCCAAGAAAATATTACAAATTCAAGTAATTATCAATGTGGAGCACGATTCTCAGAAAAAGAATTTCAAGGAACTGAAACAGCTCCTGTTTCAAAAAAATTAGTAAATTAAATCATTAAAATTTTGTTCTTTTCATCGAATCTTTTGTTTTTTTACCTAGGTGTTTACTCTTTGCTATATTTATATTGGGCTTGCTATTGCAAGTATTATTCTTATCGGTGTTCTACTTGATCAACGTCGAAAGAAAGGCGAATCAAAAAGTAATAAAAAAAAGAAATAGTTTACATTTTTGTTTATTTTGATTGACAAATTTCAGATTCACTCAAAGTTTCATTGAAAAATTCGTTCAAAAATTTAGCATCAACATTTAAACATTTAAGACATTCAAATCAAATTCTTCTCATTCCATTTTCACTTTGGTCAGGTCTCGAACAAACATATATCAGTGCACAATTTACTAAAGTTTCATTTTTTGTTCAATCACGAAAATAGTCGATTCAAATATTTCCATTTTACAGGGTTTTATAACTTGTGCTGTCGGAATTAAATATGTTGGTTTAGTTATGATTGTCTATGGAATTTGTAATGCATTGAGTAGTTTTACTTTTGGTCAAATTGCAAAATACATTGCACGAATCTATTGCTTAATATTCTCGGCATTAGTGACATATGGTCTCATCATTGCTATGCTGCTTTGGGTACCAACACCAAGTCAATTATGGGTTTTGTTTGTTCTTGCAGGTCTTTGGGGTGTAACTGATGGTTGTTGGCAAACTCAAAGTATGTCATAGAATATATTTTATTTGTTTTCTCTGTAGTACTGTTTTAGTCGGTGCAACTTATGGTGTGTTGTTTACTGAACAAGAAGCGGCATTCTCAAATTTTCGTCTTTGGGAATCACTTGGGTTCGTTATAGCTTATATTTACACGCCACGTATTCGTATCCGATATGCACATATTATATTATTATGTGTGTTAACTTTATCAATGATTTGTTACGGAATAATTGATATTAAACAACGACGAAAAAAAAAGAAAATTGAAGATACACAAACATCAGCAAATATTTCGACAGATACACATATAATAACTGCTTTTTAGAACAATAAAATTTTCTTAAGAATAAAATAAAGTAATTCTTCTTGTAATCGGTTGTCGACATATATGACATCGATTGAGACTTGCTGAACATTGTGTACATACGAGATGTCCACATGTAAACGCAATGTCACATATTCTATCCATACAAATTGTACATTCATGATTAACTTTTGATGAGTCTTGACTATTATTAGTTTCATTTAACATTGAAAGTTGACGACAGATCCGTGATGATGCATCGAATAACTGCAAATTCAGTCCTACGTCATGTAATTTTTCTCTCAATTGTTCGTGACTATTTGTACAACATAAATAAGCAAAATTATTCGAACATTGCGGAAATAAACTTTTTATATATTCAGATTTTGCATTCCAAACATCGAGTAAAAGATAAGCATTTCGTATGATTTTGTCAGTTGATTGTTTTTCTTCGGCATAAGTCGTTCCACCTAATTTTATCGAGCGTAGAAAAGGTCCATTGATATAGATGATCACCGAGACTTTTTTCTCTGGGCATTTTTTTTATACTCGGAAATTCAAAAGGAAGAGAAACCGAAATCTTATTGGTACGAAAGATAAGATTTCTATTGTGTTAGATGTCAGAACTATATTGAATATTTGTTTTTCAATCATCTCAAATTACATTTCTTGATTATTGATTCTTATCTTTCCCATGGATTTATTATATAAACTGAATTCAAAAAGAAAATCTATCCATTCAATTAAATCTATCATGGACTCAACCGCTGCAGTAAGTGTATTTTGATTACAGTACTTTTTTCCTTCGAATTTCATCAACTTTCAGATCTCCTATTATACCGGCTATAGTTCCATTGACCGATATGAAGAACTCGTCTTTTCGTATAACTATTTTTCAACACTATCCTTAGGCATATTTTGTTCGTTGATTCTTCCCATCGTATATCTTTTCTTTCCATCGATATTTCAAACGAAACGAACATGGCAATTGTTTATTATTGCATCGATTTGTTTAGCAAATATGTTTTGTTTATTCGTTCATTTATATATGCTTACAAATTTCGGTGATTTAAGATTGTCGACATTCTCATGTCGATTTATCGTTTATATATCGACATTTGCTAAACCAATGGGACTTTATCTAACATTTTTATTTGCTATCGAACGAATTTATATGAAAATTCTACCGAAAACTAATTATCGATTATTATTCAAACGAATTTATTTTCTTTTGATTTGTTTGACAATGATTTTAATTTTCGCGATTAAATTCTATCAAATTATGAAATACATTCCAAATGTACCAGCATCTCCTCGTCAAAAACTAAACATTCCCAATGATAATTCCGACGACGACGATGGTGATGATGATGATTATAATCAAAATAATACAACTGGAGATATAAATTTTCAATTTTGTTTTCGAACAATGAATGTCGAAACTTATGCAAAGATTTTGTCATTCTATTTAATTCAATATTGGTATGAATACGTTATATTTGCTTTGATTATCGTTATTCTTCTATTTTTTACCGTTTATTATTATTTTCTACCATATATTCATTCTCGTACATTGCCAAGTACGAGTTTAAATACGAAATTCTATTTAATTCTCTCGATTTGTTACACTGTTTTCGAAATAATTCTTCAAATTTTACACGCTATTGTCGATAAAGAAGACAATAGAAATACAGATACGGAAGTTAATTCGCTTGAAGCAATGATTTTTATTTACAATCTTCGTTCGATTATTTTACCAAGTTTAATATGTTTAATAACAACGAATGAATTGAAACAATGGCTCTATGATTTATTTATTTTTCGTTCATATTTAAATCAAATCAACGAAAATGATCAATGACAAAAAATCACTTTGATCAACTGATTTGTTTTCTTCACACATTGAGAATATTTCGAACAGATGTAATAAAATCAGTTCGCTTTTTTCTTCTTCTTCTTCACATTTGCATTCAAATTGTTGAAAGAGATGAGACATCATGCTGTGCATTCATCAGTCAGACATCGAATTTATTTTCATTGGTTGAATTGCTCTCGATAAAAGAGGATATATATATCGATTGATAGGAAGAGAAAATAATCAGCATTTCGATATGGACACATCGAGATTAGTTCACTTAATTGTTCAACATCTGCCTGAATTCGTAAAGAAAAGTACGAATTAATTTCATTGGAAAATAAATCTAGATCGAGTTTGATTTTGAATAGGATTGATATCGAAAGAACGAGACTATTATTATGCATCAATGACAAATATTTCTTCGATTCAATACGATGATTTTATCTATGATACAGATGGTTATTTACTTCTAATGCCAACGACTCAATCGAATCTTTCATTATTTAATATCAGTTGTGATTCATTAGTTTTTCATGATTATGATCGATTTTCATCATTGAATTCGTTTATTAAACATTCAACTAGTTCAACTGATTTACATACGAATTTAAAACAATCATTTCATCATCTATCCATTGATTTTACTCAAACTATTGCCGTTTCAAGACCAAATACTCTACAACGATGGCAAGGACTCGAACTATTAAATACATCTGTTATAAATGAATAATAAAGATAAAAAGTTTATTTATTATTAATAAAATCTTCTAAAGCATTGCTTCTCGTTCGACGAGTGGAAGGTCATTTCGATTGATTTCTTGAATATTCTAAATAAATAAATAAATAAAACTATTAATCTAATATAAGAAAAACAAATAGAATTACTTGATAACACGGAAAGAGTTTCTTCCACGAGATTAATAATGATTTATCGACCATATTCGTCTCATTTGAACCTAATTAAAATTTAGTTTGTTTTTTTAATTAAAAAAGATCTTTACCGAATACGAATGATCCTAATAAACTCAAAATCATAATAATTAACACAGCATTGAATGAATACCACATGACTGACATTGAATAGATTGTTGAAAGAATATTCGACGAACTAATTAAAATCAACAATTGTTTTTCTTTTGAAATATAAATACAACAATCAAATAAAATACTCGTTCATTTTCTTTGTGATTATTCGACTAATATTTATCGTTGATAAACATCCTTGAACGGATGTTGCTAATCGACCACCTTTTCCTACTTGTGATTGAACTGTTAGATTAGTTCCCAAGAGTATCCATGTTTGAAATATTAAACAACAAATGAAAGCCATTAGAACACTCTAGAGAAACAACGGAATTGACATAAAGTATGATTTGTTGATTTTCATACGCGACTATTGACTCGTGGCAAAAAGAAACCAACGAGAAATACTCCGAGAATAGGTGCAGCAAATGATCCTGAGATTTGAAAAACTATCTAGAGTAATTAGAATAGATTTAGAATTATATATTATTGTACAATTTCTATTTTTTTTTACCACGATAATATTATTCCCGAGATAAGATGTGAGAAAAGCTAAGAGTACAACCAGTAAACCAATAATTACCGCTGAACAAAAAGAAATCGGTTATCATCTATGAAATGTCGATATTTACATAATAATTTCGAAATAATTGCTTGTTTTTTATCGGAGAATAAATCTTTCGATATTCGTTTATAAATATCTTCTAAGAAAACTGTAGCTATACTATTGACGCCACTTGAAACAGTGCTCAATGAAGCACTCAATATTGAAGCGATGAATAAACCTGTTAGACCCGGAAATCGACCTAAGGTTTGAATAACAAATAATGGATATAACTAAATATAAAAAAAAAACATTTTCATCGATTGTTCATAGATTTTATTTTCGTACCTGATCAGGCTTTGTAATTAATCCGGATCGTAGAGGATCACAATCATGATATTTAGCATATACAAGACATCCGACAAATGTAAACATGCAAAGCATAATTGCACACATAAAAAAATTTCCCCATGCAACTCTATTTTCAAATCAATCAAAGCTCATTTTATTTTCTCTTTTCAAAAATCGATTTACTTTTGTGCAGATCGAGTATTTTTCACACATAAATATCGTTGTGCTTGCGTTTGCATACAAGCATAAACAGCAGTAGCGTTCATACCACCACCAAATATAATACTCCAAATTGTGTAACGAATTGTTGGATCAAATGTTATTCTAATTTCGAAAAGAAAACAAAATCAGCTATTAATTGTTTTTTTGAAAAATAATATACGTAGATAATTGCAATCGATCACCATCCATTACAGTTTTAATCACATTTCGTATTCCGCCTGCATCTCTAAAACCTGAGAGAGAGAGAGAGAGAGAGAGAGAGAAAAAAAAATAAATCCTCAGATTTTCAACTAGGCATATCTACCGAAAATCATCGATAGAATAACTCCAAGAAACATCATGATTGTTTGAGTTACATCTGTCCATATAACAGCTTTCATTCCACCCTAATTACCAATCAATAGATTCAATAATATTGATTATTTTCTTTTTTGAATAGAAAACGAACAATGCTCGTATATATCGTGCAAATTAGTCCACATGATATTACTGCTAACCATATATGCAAACCAGTCACTTGACTAAGTGCCAGACTGGGTCCGTACAAAATAACTGCAATATAGAAAATCTAAATACGGTTATTCAAATAAATGTTTTATAGCTTTCGTTTCGTTCTTTTTTTTTATAACGTACAGTGACAATGATATAACAAAATGTAATAACTATTCGAACTGTTAATGAAAATCGTTGTTCAAGATACTAAGAACAAAAGCTTCCGTTGAATTTTTGGTTTTCAAAGAAAATAGACATACAGCATAGATACTCGGATTTCCTATTTGATGAAACATTGGAATGAATAATCTTGCGGTTAAATAAGTTCCAATAAAATATGCAAGAACTAATTCAAAAATAGTTGTTGAATTTCGAAGCAAAATATGTATATCTTACGCCAATAACAGTACATTGTTCCATAGGAATAGATTTCAACTGGAATGCCAAGTAGACTTGCTGCTGACATTAAACTTGCTAATAGACTCATTGCTGTTGGCAAAATCTATAAAATCAAAAAAAAATCAAATCAAAGTCTAATTCTTCTTTGTTTTTCGTTTCGAACTACTTTCATTTTTCCATCAGCAATAAGAAATTCATTGGTGGTTAATTGTTTCGATCGAAAACAACCTTGATAAATTCCAATACACACCGATAAACCTAGAAGAAATTCTTTTTCTGTTTATTTATTCTCAGTTTATATCGAATTAACCTAATAAGAAAATCAACACGCCATAATCAATCCAACCGAGATACATATCTAGAACAATTGTCTATTCTTGAGACAAATATGTTATGTGGAGAAGCAAAAATAAAGATAGACAAGAGAAAAAAAACGATTGTCTAGTTATTTACTCGATGTAGTACTTAGTAAATTGAAAATCATCAAATGCGTTTCTCTCGTCTTTCCTTTTTCTCAATCTAAGTGCAAAATAAATGTATTGACAAAAGAAATAATGACCTTCAATTCATATTGATAAGAAATCAGGAGCAGAAGGACTAATATCAAACATTATTAGAAAAATCAAGTTAAAAAATCGTCGATCATCGGCAAATTATTTCGAAGAATGGTTAAAACTACGGATATGTCTGGTATTTATCTGATAAAATATATGCAGATATGTGTATATTCTATTGTGTATGATGATGATACCACAGAGATTCAAGGTTAGAATCTGTCAATAACAACAACAACAATAGAAGAACATTCGAAATAATTTCAATCAAATCTTTTTTAATGAAAAAGGAACTGATTCATATTCATAGATTGCATTACTCTTCGTGCAGCAGTTCATTATAAATAAAGCAATCGACAACACTAGCGGCCTCACACACCAAATAGTAATTATTACTTGGAAACAAAAACATTATTTTATGATTAAAATTTCCTCAAATAAATACAACAACAAAAAAATGAATCGTTCAATCTATTTCACATCATATTTCATCGTAAATTCGAAATCGCAAGCATGTTTTGTGGTGATCACTATAGACAACTTCGCCGAGAATGGCGACTCAGACTGGATGGTATAGAACATTCTCACGTTAAATATATACTTCGAACTGCGTAGCAAATTCATCATGTCGCCTGTAAAAGACGATAAACCTGCTGCTCGACCTATAAACACCTCAGCTCAAATTCAACAGATTTTCTCTGAAATTCAATTACAATTGCCCAGTGTAAACTTTGATAATGACGATCAAAATAATAATAATAATGATGATGATAATGAAGAAGTAATGTTAAAATCCAATTTCTTCAATTGTTCATTCTTTTTTTTTTCATTTGTAAAGATTTTTGAATCGAATCTATCCGACAATACAGATGCTCTACTCGAATCTTTGTCATTAAATAATCCCCATTCATTTCTTACATTACATCCA
>Ga0209952_1001581_pt1 | contig 18757 bp, 25 predicted proteins | sample ThiBiot_750_biof_2_FD_183951 | JGI IMG/M metagenome (GOLD analysis project Ga0209952, IMG submission 183951) | Wastewater bioreactor microbial communities from Cape Town, South Africa - Thiocy_cont_750_biof (SPAdes) | ecosystem: Engineered > Bioreactor > Thiocyanate-remediating >...
TTTATCAAAAAAAGAACAAAAAAAGACAATTTATTTTATTTGATATCGCAAAGCAAAGCAACACCACGCAAAATCCAATGTTCAGGTGGTTCATTCGATGGTAATTTCAACATTGTGATGAAATGTAGATCTGTTCGCATCGGTTTTTTATAAATTGGACACATGTAAACATATGGTGCAACAAGAATCTCATCATTTCGTTTACTACGAATTGTCAATCGAGTCTTTTTATCTGTACTAACAATCGGATTAGTCACTGTCGGATTGACAGCAAATATATGTATGACAGGCATTTGAACGTAGACAATCTTATTTGGTGATTCTTGTAAACGAGAATTTCGACGATCCCAACCAGCACCTTCGACATACAGACCGTAAACATAGACACCCTGTGCACAATCAAAAAAAATAGATGAGTTTTAATCCGAGAGAAGTCTTACTTCAGCTGGAGCTTCACGAATATCGTCTTTATAAATTCGAAGAACCATATTATCAATCGTTACACTATCGAGCGACCAGCCTTTATGCATTCGTGTGACTTCTTGTCGCATAGCAGTGAGAAAACCTAGATTATTGATTTTATTATTCGTCATATCACATTTAACCTTTCGAAATAGGAGTAGGAGTATTACCATTGGGATTGAAAAATCCAGTCATCCAAAAACATTTCGGTCGACCATAGTTCAACCAATTATTATATTGAGTATACCGATCTAATAATTCAGAAAACCAAAATCCAAGTGTACTACTCGGCCATGAATATCTCGTCTAAATCGAACAAAGAGTCTCAAACGATCATCTTTGATTTCTCATCAGCAAACCCAATCTATTGGTACTCGACCATCATAAATCGAGTCGAGCATATGTCGAAGTGGCTAATCGAAATTTATTTTCTAATATTCTAGTACAATTTTAAAAAAAATTTACTTCGTTTAATATGATAATTCCATCGATAGCTGATTGTAAATCGCCTAATGAATTTCGTACAATACGAATAACTCGATCAATTCGATGGATTTCTTGTCGAAGAAAGATAATCATTGGGTTCAATAGACCCATTGTTTTCAATTTTTCTCGAACCTAAACAATCAAACTGATGATTTCGATGCTTCTCTCCATTAGATTTACTTCGTGTTGAACGAAATTCGTTGGTAATTTTGAAAGCATTTCACTTGCAATATTCTTAACAATTTTGTCTCTTGTTTCTCCTGTTGATGAACTCGAATTCGATTCTTTCGGTTGAATATTAACGATTTTTTCCCACATAGATTTCGCTCGATTTGTTGAATAGGTTATGTCTGCATTCGGATGAAGACCAAAGATTCGTGGACGATCAATCGCAGGCAATCGATCGATATAGTCAAAGTATTCATCGAGACGTTTAACTTTCGGAATTGAATAACCATCGTAAAATAAAAAGTCAGGAGAGAATAATGAATCTGAAAACCATTTCTTAGCATAGGTAATCATCAATCGACGATCCCGGTCATCAGTTATTCGACCACCATATTGAATTTCTGAGATCATATATCGAAGTGCTTTCCATGAAATACCCTTTTGCAAAATTTCTATACATTCAATATAGAGTTTAAAAACGAATACGTACTAATTTTGGATTCATATCATCTAAATGATTTTGAATATATTGTACAGACGCTTCCCAATCCGTTTGATTGAATTCTTTATTCGAAATAGAATTGTAATTGAGCAAATAAGTAGAAAATCAAAACTACCATAAGGAATATTCCATCCAAGAGGACCGAATTTTCGTCGTTCTTGAACGATACTATGTAGAAATGACATGGTGAATAACAATGGTTGCCAATAGATCGTTTCGAAATATTCTAATTTATCCTGAGTAATCAATCCATAGGTACGTTTAAGACCAGCTCGAACACCTTGTGGTGGTTCGTTGGTAAATTTAATTGACGATTGAAGAATTTGAATTGGAAATTGTGGATGAGATTCTGTTGTTAACCAACTAGATAGTAAATCAATATTTTGAAAGCAAACAAAGAGAGAGAGAAGAAGAAAAGATCACAAACACTCGAAATGATGGTTCGAAATTAGCAGTTGTCATGGTTTCATAGAATTCATCGAGATAATCTAAACCTAAATGTGCATTTTGTATCAATAACCAACCGCCATGCGTCATTGTTTGATGTAAATAACGTCTAGCAAGTATTTCCTGTCCTTGTCCCATTGAAACAATCAAAAGTTCGACATTTTTCTTCTTTGCCAACGCTTGAATATTCGATGTTGGATCGGCACCCGATGAAAGTATGCCGAGTAATGGTGTTTTACATTGACTTTCATCCCAAAGTACGTCGAAACTAAGTACAGGTATTTCAGTATATTTTACTCCAAGACTATCTTGAATGTAATTTCGTGTTTCGAATATCGTTCGATCGGGTGATATCGAACGAATAAATAGAAATCGATGAAAGACAGTTAAACTTTCGTATGTATCCGGCAAATCGATTGATTCTTTATCGAACCAATCTTTGAAGACTTTTTCGTTCTTTTGTATACAATCGATGACATCATGAAAATCTTTCACTCGACTTAATTCGAGTAGATTGAGCCAAGCGATATCATTCAGCCAACGAAATGGTTTCGTTGGACATGTATTGAGATCTAATGATGCTCCACCTTTGATCAATACTTCGAATTCATCGTGACGAATTTTTCCACGACGTAGATCAATTCTCAATGCGAGAAGTAAGGTGAACATCAAACGATCTTCTTCGTATAAACCACGTGTGGTATAAAACCATGTTCGATAGGTTAGATAATCGTTTATATTTTGAATTCGTTTTTGTGTAGCAGCAATTTTATTCGATCTTTTGAAGAGAAATGGAAAAAATATTGTCTTCGAAAGTAGAATCATCTTTTGATTTTTGTTTTACTTGATCATTGATTCATGAAAAAGACCGAGAAATTGTTGCAAAGATATTTGATACATATGATTGACAAGCTTAGAAAACACAAAATGATTATTGAATAATATCAATTGAACGTTTCATACGGCAAATTCAGTCATGAGAAAATAGATAATCGATCCACGAATAGCCACAGGTCGATATTCTTCTCGTGCTGCACTAATTTTTGTTTTTGTCTCTTCAGCAATCGTAACTTTTTCTTTGACTTCACTCGCAATTTGTTTATTCGCATTGAGAACTTCGACAAGTGATGGATCGTCCAGTACTGAACCCTATTCGTTATTTTATTTTCATTGATTATCTATTTATCTCTCTGCTTGTTTTACTTGAATACTCGTTAATTTAATTAATAAATTTTCTTCAAGTTCTTTTAATAATCTCTTATTCTTTGTTGTTTCACGTGCTAATGTCACACGTTCACGTTCGAGTTCCTATTCGTGACAAATCGAATCCAATTGAAAACAATAAATAGACACATACGGCACGTTCATTAGCTATGACAAGACCGAGTAATTGATCTTCTAGACCTCGTTGTGTAACGGTAAAATCAATAATTGATACTCGAGCACACACTTCCGGAGAATAATTCGGATTAGCTAATTTCGTTGTGATATACAAACGAAATGTATGATTAACATCCTGAAAGACGTTTGGCTTTTGCTTTTTAAAAGTATTTTAGCAATCAATAACTAACCACTTCTCGATCACCGATTTTAACCTAAATAAAATGGACATTCCTTCTTTTTGCGGATGAAAAAAAAACCTACACGAAGACTAAGACCAAGTTTGATATAGTTCTTTTCTAGAACATTATCTAAAATCGGATCTAGTTCTTCGTCAACATCTTCGATAAGTAATGGTCGTCCGAGTGATATCGAATCTTCTAATTGTTGCCGAAATAATTTCGAATTCAATGTTGTAATTAATAGATCATTTTCACGTTCCATATTTTTTATCCACGATTTGCCTTGTAATTGTCTATGGAAATCGAAAATATTGATTTAGTTTCACAAATAATAGAAAAAAAGGTGTGTTTATACGGATCGATAAGAAGTGGATAACGGTAGTTCGAGGTCGCAATGATTCCATTCTGAATCGAAAGATCATCATTGGGCAAACCTTGTAAATTCCATTCGCCAATCTATGATTTTTGTTTGTTAATATAGAAAAAAAGAAAAAAATCTCAACTGTAGCTTCATCGTTTAATTGTTCAATGAGATTGAAATTATCCGAAAATGGTATTGATCGTTGTTGAATTTGTTTTTGCCATTCGTTTAACATTCGTTGACGAAATTCTTGATTGAATGGACCACAGTACGAAAGAAAAGCAGTGATTAGAATTGCATTTCCGATTAATCTGATCGAATTACAATTCGTAATAGAACGAGCGAGCGAGAGAGAGAGATTTCAGTTACTTTTCAATGCTCAATTCAAAAGCTTTGTTTTGTTCATTCCATCGAACTTTTTCACCAGTTAAACCTGAGATTAGCGTATTGGCATCATCACGACGTTTTAATAATGCATCATAATCAGCTTGATAAGTCTAGATAACCGATATTTTGATACATGTAATGAATACATCGATATGTTCTATTACTTTTTTCGTTTCCATTGCTGAATCATAATCTTCTTGACATTTAGCAAGACCGATTTCTGTTCGTTCAAGTTCTCGTTCAGCTCGCGCTAATTTTCTCGATGCTTTTCGAAGAGAATTTTCAGCTTTTTGTACTTTATCCTATCATGAAACATTTTCATCTTCACTCTCATTTGATTTACATTCAACAAACACTCTACTTTAATCGGTATAACTTCTTTATTAATCGCATGATACGATTGAATTTTATCGGTCCATGTTTTCAATGTTGCTAAATCTTTATATGCTTTTCGTGCTTTTTCTGAAAGATCTTTGATGCCTGTATACGGTGCAAGTAGTTCAATGATTTCATCATTCAATTCTCGGATAGTTAATAAAGTTGATAATAGACCGGAAAAATTCAATAGTTTAAGAATTTCACTTTTTGATGATGCATAAAATGGCTCGTCGAGATTATTATCAATTCGTATTGGATCGAGACGTCGTTTCATCAGTATCAATGCCATATCGAGCACAATCATAATTGCTTCAGGTGGTTTCGCTAGTTTTCGAAGATTTGAAATTGTATTGCCTTTGATTTGCTAGTTAAAATACGAAGAAAAAGAAGAAAGATATTCGTTTGTTTATCAGCAAACAACAAAAGTACACGTCTTATCATCTCCTTCACTCTCGTATATAAACTCCGCACTAACAATAGAGATAAATCATTTAACTAAACAAAGATGAAACTTCTTGCTATTCTTCTCGTTACAATGTTCGCTGCAGTTTACGGCGAAACTCTACTCGGTGGTTATATGGATCATCCTGAATTAGTCGAAGATAGTATAATCAAAAGTCTAGTTCGTTATGTTGCTAATGATATAGCTGAAAAACAAAATCTATCGTTGGATAATTTGAAAATTACAAGTGTGCAAACACAAGTTGTCACAGGAATTAATTATAAATTCGTTTTTACAGGTGATTCACATGGAAAATTAGCAACATGTCATGCACAAATTTATGTACATTTTGATTTATCAATTAAAATTAATAAAGCTCAATGTAAACTCGCATAGAGAAGATAGAATTTACTTTGACTGCTTCTTCAGCTTCGTCTAAAATGACTTGTGCAGCAGAGAGTTCTTCTTCAGCAATGGCTTTCTCTTCATTAACTTGTTTAACAAGAACTTCAGCAGTTTCTTTCGATTCTTGAACTTCTTTTTTCTTGATCTCAGCAGCACTTCGTAGTACTTCCATTTCGGATACTTGCTTAGCTGCTTCGCCATTAGCAATAGCCATATGTTTTTCTTTGACAACCAATTCCTGCGTGATACTTTGCACTTGTTCAGCAGCTTCGAATAATTTTTCGACACCTGTTTTCATTTTTTGCTTTTCTTTTTCATAATATTCTCGTTGTTTTTGATAGTATAATTTGAATGCATTGATAAAACTGCAACAATAACAAAAAGAAACTTAAGTGAAAGTTTTATTTTTCGTTTTACGAGAGAAATGATTTCGGTGTGGTGTATGTTCGTCGTCGGAATTTATCATAATAAGTTTCACATATTCGACTGACATCATCGTGAATATCTGCCATCAATTCGATGACATTCTTTTTAATTGTATTCGATTTAACGAGAATTTCAAAACGATTGAGATAAACATCAGACACTGCAACAAGAGCGTCCAATGGCCAACGATAAAACCTGAAAGATTGAAAGTATATTTCGAAGAAACGAGAGTAATCAGTGCGAACCAATCGATGGTACAACCAGAAACTAATGCAGGAAATTTGAGAGCACGTTCTCGAAATTTTCGATTGTCCGGAGAGAAACATAGAACAATATGAAGATTCTTTCTCAATCGTTCTCGATAATAATTAAGTAGATTTTCATTTGTTAATGCTCGTTTTGGAAATTCTTTTTTCATTTTTACTGATAATTCCGAAAGAATTTCATCCATTTCTTCACGTGTTATCAAACCAGATACCTTGTATGTTCGAGAAAGAGAACTATCTTGATGTAAACGAAAAGAAAACTCAACATTACTTCGCCAGAACTGAGAACATTATTTAAATATTCAAGAAATTGATCATCTTTTATATCATTATCAGTTAAAATAAATACAATGCCTTGTCCGAGACGACCTGCCCGTCGATAGATACTTCGTAGATCATCCAAGAAATTATTCAATGTATACGTTCTATTGAACAGTAAAATCTTTTTTTTTTTTGTTTTTCTCCTACCGAGATATGCTAATCTGAAAATATTTATATCCTGCGATATAAGCTGCTAGTTTGGTCAATGATTGTTTGCCACTACCACCGACACCGACTAAAAGTAAATGTCCTCGTGGCATATTGATAACTCTTGAAATCTATCCGAAATGAATGAATGAATCGAACTGATTTCGAACTAAATGATTTCTACTCGAAGTAAATGAATCATCGCATCTTTGAAGAAGACTAAATCCATGTTACTTCCTCGAATTTCTTCGTTCATTTTTTTCATTTGATCGTATAATTTCGTTTGTAGATTATCCCATGAAGATATGGGTTCGTAAACTTTCGGTACGAGATCAGCGAGATCGATATCTTCGCCCATATCATCAGTCACTTCGAGTTCTTCACGAAGAAAACTATATCGAAGAGAAATATTCACGAAAACGAAATACCAATGATATTTTACTTAGCAAAATAAACTTCGTCGTCATGCTCAATTGAAATCTGATAAATGTCTCCAAATGTTTGTTTCGCAATTCGTTGTAATTCTTTTCGAAACCAATCTTTTTCCATCGTTGAAATCAATCGATCAGCAAGAACTCGTGTACATTCATGTTTCCATAATTGTAAATAAAGTTCAAGATTATTTGCACATTGTTCAGCATCGATTTGTAAGATGCCTTCCCAAATACGAGATAGATCTCGAAGATTGAAAATATAATGAAATTTAGCTGGCGTCGGTAGATATTTGCTTTTAACATTTTGCCAAAGAATTCGAGTTGCTGAAATCGATCGTTCAACGAGAGATATGAGTTCAGGCGAGAAATTTCGTTCAATACAAAAATATTTTGCAATCGAACCGAATATATGATCGACAGCATTGTTCGATGGAAGAGTACAATTGAGAATGAAAAAATGACGTTTTAATCGTTCAGGAATATCGTTTCGACCTCCACCTGGATGACACATAGCTGCAAGAAAGTGTAAATCAATAATATGAAGAAAATCTCCTGGTTTTGTCAACGAATAGAAGCCTTGCTGTTCGATTAACTGACGAAGAATTTCATTTGCTTCTTGGTCACCCCAAGAATTAATCATTGGCATATTGATATCGTCAATAAATATCGTCATTTTTCGTCCAAATGATGGACCGAATGTATTCGCTACACGTTTATCAACGAAACTTTCAATTGTTTTCTGAATAAAATTATTCGTTGTTATCGATGAAAAATTCATAATTCGTGTCAAATGTTGTTCACTATCGTATTGTTGTAGAAAACTTGTTATGATTACAGTTTTGGCTGTGCCAGGTTCGCCAATTAAAAGAACGGCTTTGTCTTGTTTTGAAAGTATGTTTATTAAATAGGTCGTTCGAACATTGTCAATATTCGGAACGAGAATAGATGCAAATTCGATTTGTTCATCTTTCGGATATTCCCATGGTTCAACACGAGTTGACCAATGTTCTATGACAATTCAAAAAATATCTCTTCGAATACGTTTCGTAAAATTGAATCTACCCCATTGACTTTGATCATTAACAAAATAATCAAACATTGAATCGCCATGAGGTATATTTTTTGGAATATCAAGATTATTACAACCAATGAAATATTGCTCGAGTTTTGCTCGATCGTTTAATTCTAACAGTGCACCCAAACTGAAAGGAAGAAAAAAAAAGTCTGTTCTGTTTTTCTTCTTCTTCGATTGTCAGTAGTTACGTAAACAACATTCTATGAACGAAGTTATTACTCGAATAAGAATTCAAAATTTTCTACTCGTATGGTTAGATGGAAGTTCTGACGGCGATAATTTCGAATCAATCAAACAACTACGACAGATAGTGAATAATGTCAATCAATTTACGGATGTCGATGATTGTATAACATTTATCGATGCGATTAGTGACGAAAAGATTTTTCTGATTCTACCCGGTTATCTCGGTCAAAGAATCATTCCTATTCTACATGATAAATCACAGATTAGTACGATTTATATTCTTTGTGGGAATTGTAAACGACACGAAAGTTGGACGAAGAAATGGATGAAAATCAAAGGTATCTATACGGATTTAACACCGATTTGTCAAGCATTGAAAAGTGATGTGTATGAATGCGATCAAAATTCGATTTCAATTAGTCTTTTAAAAGAATCAAATCGAAATCTTAATGAATTAGATCAATCATTTATGTATTCGCAAATACTAAAAGAAATTCTACTCTCAATCGATTTCAATGACGAACATTTCCGTGAGTTTATTATCTATTGTCGACAACAGTTCATTGGCAATGCATTCGAATTGAATAATATCGATAAATTAGAAAACGAATATCGAACAAGTCAAGCTATTTGGTGGTACACATATGGATCTTTTCTTTATTCAACTTTAAACTATGCTCTACGAACGATGGAAGTTGATATAATTGTAAAAATGGGCTTTTTTATTCGTGATCTTCATAATAATCTAGCAAAATTACATTCCGAACAATTCAGTGAACCGACTTCGTTTGTTGTCTATCGAGGTCAAGGTCTGTCTCAAATGAATTTTGATCAATTACAAAAAACGAAAGGTGGTCTATTAGCATTTAATAACTATCTATCAACAAGTAAAATTCGTCGTGTATCTCTTTCGTTTGCTCAGCAGACAACGTCAATGTCTGGCTTTGTTGGCGTTCTTTTTGTGATGAAAATCGATTCATCGATACTCTCGACACCATATGCGAATGTTCGTGATGTGAGCGCATATCAAACCGAAGAAGAAATTCTCTTTTCGATGCATTCAATCTTTCGTATTGGAGAAATTAAATCCATTGATAAAAACGATCGAGTTTGGGAAGTTGAATTGACATTAACGGGAGATAATGATCCTCAATTACATGAATTAACTGAACGAATACGAAATGATCTCGAAGGATCGAATGGATGGATTCGATTAGCGAAATTAATGGGAAAACTAGGTCAACAAATGAAAGCTGAGAGTTTATTCAAAATATTACTCGAACAAGTAAATAATGATGAAGAAAAAGGAAATATTTTCTATGAATTAGGTTTAACACAATTAAATCAAGCGAAATATACCGAAGCAATCGAATCCTATCAACAGTCAACGGATATTCGTGAGAAATATTTACCATCGAAACATTCACTTATTGCTAAATGCTATAACAGTATTGGTCATGTCTACGATTGTATGGGCGAATACACGAAAGCACTAACATACCACGAAAACGCGCTTGAGATATTTCAAGATATTCTTACATTGGATGATCATGAATTGGGTGGCTCGTACGCCTATCTCGCTAATACATATAAATTTCTTGGAAATTATTCAAAAGCATTAACATATTTCGAAAAAGCACTTGAAATCTATGAAAAAACTCTTCCATCGAATCATCCAAGTCTGGGTACGATGTATGGACAAATCGGAAATGTTTATACAGCCTTAAGTGATCCTACAAAAGCCCTTGAATATCATGAAAAAGCGAATAAAGTGTTACAGAAAACTCTTCCACCTGATCATCCCGATCTAGCAACTTCCTATGGTTGTATCGGTAACTTTTATGTACAGATGGGTAATTGCGAAAAAGCACTTTCGTACTATGAACAATGCCTTGAAATCTATCAAAAAACTCTTCCCGAAGATCACCCGAGTATTGCCAATTCGAATACGAATATTGGTTATGTATACGTTCGATTAAGTGATTTTACGAAAGCATTTACATATGCTGAGAAGGCATTGAAAATACGAGAAAATAAATTTACTCATGATCATCCTGATCTCGAAATATCCTACACTCAATTGGGTACTATATATACATATCTAGGTGATTACACAAAAGCACTCGATTACTATGAAAAAGCCAATGAAATTTTGCAAAAAAATCTTCCTGCAGATCATCAAAATCTAGCAACATCTTACGTTTTCATTGGCAATATACATGTGCAACTAGGTGATCTCACAAATGCACTTTCATATTATGAAAAAGCCTATGAAATTTATCAAAAAATTCTTCCAACAAATCATTCTGATCTAGTAAATATCCATCTTGTCCTTGGTGATATCTATTTTCGATTAGATCAACATTCTAAAGCACTTAACTATTATGAAACTGTTTTGAATAGTTGTCAAGATTCTCTACCGTCGGATCATCCTACTATTCAGCGTATTCAACAGAATATTGAAACTATCAAACAGAAAGAATAACTTTGTTTTTAAAATGCATACCTCCACATCAATGCAAAAATTGTTAATCGTTCGAGATGAACTTTTTTGTAATCAATTTCTTTATTTAATAAACCATCGAATAAATCAATAATTTGTTTAATATAATTACATTCATAAACTTTCATTTTTGGTGAACATTTTGTTATTAAAATTTTGAATAGTTCATCGAAATGTTTTTCAAGTATATCGAAAATGATAGATCCAAGATTTTTTGTTTGTTTATTTATCCATGCTTGAAATATCGGTCGCCATGGTAGAACAGTTAAAGACATGAAAATCATTCCACAACGTGAAACAGTTGCAGGTGATGCATTATCAATATTATGTACTTCGAAGATAAGTTTGACATTGGGTGCCATTGGTATACGATCACCATTGGCTAGTGTTAGTAGTTTATTATCATCAAGAACTGAATTGAGATTTTCAATCCAGATAGCATCGACAGGACCATCGAGAATGATCCACCATGCTTCTTCTGAAATGTGACATTGAATAAATAGATTGAAAACAAAAACAAAGAACATATACGTATGCCAGCTTTTGAGGAAATTTCATAAGCTTTCAATGTTCGACGCCAGAGTGTAGAAAAAATACCATCAGTCCAATCATTTGTAGCGACATCGAGTATACCAAACATTTGTGCAGCTGTGATTGCTTTGATCGGATAGAAATCGATCAAGAAATGCTTGTTGACTATTAACAAGTTCATGTGTTACAGTTTTAGCACGTTTTAACAAACGTTCATGAGTATTTCGGAGCATTTCAATTGTCAATTGTTCTTCTTGAGGTATATCAATTGAATAACGTTTGAAAAGATTATAGACTTCCTATAGAATTTTCTTTAGTTCGAGTAACTGAACTGTCTGTTCGTCTTACTTCGAGAGGTTCGATTGTTTGATCAATATCAACGAAATTTTCTTTCAATGTATCCAATGTATTAATCACAAATTTCACATCATCTAAATCTCTCAATTGTCGATTCAATCTCGGTTCATTCTTCTTCAAAAAATCATTGATACTAAGAAATTTCGTTCGATAATGCAAACGAATATATTTCGCAAAGAGTAATTCCAATTGTCTGACATGTTCGACAAGTTGAATTTGTAATTGTTTAGTTAAATATCGAAATGGTTCGACATCTTTCTGATGAGCTATATGTTTGATTGACTCGCGTGTATCATCGAAATCCGAAAAGATCGATCGAATCGATGCATAATTCGGATTCGAGAGAATGAATTTTTTTGCTTGATTTGTCTTGTTTATTTCCCAAAGATCACGAAATTGATAGTATTCTTCTAGTTCTCTTTCGAAACTAAATCACAGATCTTTCTTTTTGTGAACGTCAAATATTCTTCTTTACCGATTACTATTTTCAAGAAAAAAATTGCCAACATTTTGATATAATTTAATCAGTTCTTTATTATTCACAATTGTGTTGTAGTAAGTTTTTGCCTGTTGAAATGGTTTGATATTTTCAGTAATATTTTCATCTGCCGTTAACAAATCAGAAAAGTCTTGCATGGGATAATCATGTATTAAATGACAGTCAACATGTCGAACTTCGCCCCATTTTCGTAGGCCATGAAAAATATTGAGAACATAATTGACAAATTGATGCATGAGCTGTTGAATTTCGTCGATACTTGGATTGAGAACGATGATTGAAGATTGTAGTCCGACATTGGTGAGAATAAGAGGTTGTTTAGGTAGATCGATTTCATCGAGATTGGCATCGAGTGTATCGAGAGAATAGAGACGAAGTTTTTTCGAACGAGTTTTCATTTGCATTCTAAAGAAGTCCGATGCAGACTTTGATTTTCAAAGAAATGTCGTTTTTACAATGGCGGATTGACACGAGCTTTGATCATTTCAAATGTATTCTTCGCACAGATTGTCAATGCTTCGATAAAACGCGTTTCATACGCACTAAGAAAATCATTGCAAAGCTCATTGAAACGCTCCCATTCATTCAATGGTTGACTCGATAATTGATCGAGATTTTTCAATTTATCTGTATGCTCAGTAAACATTTGTACGGCTAATTTTTGTATCGATGAAAGTTGCATGAGATCTACAATGAAAAACAAAACAGTTTTGGATTTGTTTTATGATTCTTAGAATAGTTCAAACCAATATCGGCCATTTTCGGTTCGAATGGTTTCGTTTGATAGCCGAGTTTATCGAAAAACATTTGAATGACATGTAAAACAGCGGATTCAATTTGCATGGAAAGTGAATTTAATTTCTTTGATTTCAATATCATTTGCTCGCGAATTTCGTTGACAAATGTTTTAAAATCGATTGATTCATCAGGAAATTCGAGAATTTCGAAACGAGTTAATTCATTGATCGGTTCTTCGATACGATTAACGATCAACGAAAAAATTTGATCGAGAAAATCCGACATTAAACGAATTTTTTCTTCGGCTGGAAGGAATAACTCATCAGTATTCTGAGATAACCAATTTAATCGAGTTAAACCAATTGAAAGTGTATCATCAACCTTTGAAGAAGAAGAAAAACATTTGAATTGATCAGCATTTAATTATCAGTTCACTTGACTCATGACTTTCTCAACTAGTTCATAACATGCTGGATGTGCTTTAGCTAATAGTCTTGAAAAATCTTTCAACAACATCTAGAAATGTATTTTCGAACCTCAAAAAACAATAAATTCAATTTATTTATTTTTTCTACTTTTAATCGTTCGTAATCGAATCGAATTCGATTTCTATCGAGCAATAATTTATATCCCAAATCAGGTATTGTTATCGAATATCGAGTTAATAATTCACATTCACGAAGAATGACATCAATCGATGGATCATAATTGATCTCTAGTTGTCGACGAACATTCGGTCGAATCAATAACGGACTGCATAAAACATTGACAACATTCGGCAGAGTGTTATACCTAAGTAACAAAATGTCAATTCAGTCGAACATAAAAAGAAAACGAACAAACCAATGTCGATGATAGACTAGTTCGTAGATAGCCAGCCCATTTGCCACGATTAGAAAATCATTCGTGATTTTTTTCATTCGAGAGTTGCTTTGTAATTCTTTACGTTTGAGAAATTCGAGATAAGGAATTTGCAAACGTCGATACATTCGCCGTGCCCAAAGAATTCGACCTACGATTGTCGGATGATCTCGTTCGATATTAGGCATATTTCGACATTGATTATAAATATTTTTCATTTTCTAAATAATCGATTGGATGAACTCGAATTTTATCTTAATTGCGTTTACTTGAAGTTCATATTTGTCATACCAATCGATGATGTCAACAAAAAATTCTTTCGAATCAAAGAATAGAATCTGCAGATTTTCATAACGAGAGAGAAGTTTTAAAGCATTGTAGAAATTGTGTGAAGGAGAGTGAAGAATTCGATAGAGATCTTTATCAAAAATTTGATACAACTTTTGCTAAATAATAAATCGTGAAGAAAAATTCAAAAAAGATTTATATTATCTGTGTACATCGATGTCAGAAAGAGTTTCACTTAATTGATTATAGAAGTTTTCGAATTGTTGATCATTGAAATCGAATAAATCGAATTTTAATTTCATAAAATCATTATGATTTTTCGTAGAAATCTGAATGACCTGTTCGAGACCATCGATTCTTGATTGTGATAGATGAGAGTAGATTTCCAATGATTGAATAATCTCTCTGAACTAATCCGCACAAAAACGATGAATTGTTTATTTTTTTTTTTTTTTATAAAGTTACTTTCGTCAGACGAGAATGAAGTAAATCGAATTTTCCTAGAATAAATCGTTCGGAGAGTTGATCGTGATGATGTGATTCGATTTTGTGTTGAATTTTTCTCATTCGATCTCGACAAATTTCATACAAATTTCGAATGACATCAAGACGTTTTAAACATTCAGTTCGTTCCAATGATCGAATATCGATCGTATGATTATCTGTGAGATAATTTTGACAACTAATGACAATTTGATTGATGATTGCAACGAGTAGAGCCGAGATTTTCTCGGGTTTTGAATAGAATTCCGAACAAGAATTGATGAGAACGATTGTATTGAGAAGTGTACTGAGATTTTCTTGAATTTCAAGCTAAAAGAGAATCGAAATAAATCGATAATTTCGTTGTTATTAGTTTTATATTCTACCGGATCATTTCGATAGAGTGGCCCGAGATGTTTACCAACAATCATCAAGAATTTATAATGATCACGTGCTTCGTTTATACTTTGTGTTAATTTCTTATCGATTTCTTTCCATTCCTTAAAAAAATTCAATAAGGAAAAAACAAGGATTTTCTTTTGTATTTAAAACAAACGATTGAACAAGGACTCGCAGCAATGTTCAATAAGTAAATCACAGCTCGATTTCGAGATAATCGAAGTTGATTCATGATCGAATGTAATTGAACGACTTGATTTCGCCAATATTTCATTTCGTTTAATGGACCTGCATCGGATGCTATCTGTCGAACCAATGTACTTTTTTGATAGAACTGCAAAAATTGAATTTTTCTCATTGTTTTTTTTTCAATTTATAGAAATCAAAAACAAACAGCATCGATATCTTTTATCCAATTGATCATTGTCTCTTCAGCTTGTTCGACGAGTTCTTGATCTTGAACGAAACGTAATAATGAATTAGGATCGATGATTTCCTGTGAATCATGTCGAAGACGAATGGGTACATTGTGTAATTGAATGCCTTGACTGAGAGACATATGAATCGAATGAAAAAAATCGAGAGTTTGCTCAATTTGATAGGTTAAATGAGATTTTAATCGAACGAAATGAAGTTTTTTCCATTCATTGGCGTTCTGTATTGATGATAAGTAACTGTACAAACATGTTTCAAGATTAAGCATCAAATCAACATCTTTGCCAATGAAATTCATCGAATAAATAACTAATTCCTATTCAATCGAATAGTAAAAACCCGTTTTCAATTCAATTCAACATACATTTTTATAGTTTTTCTCATTTAATTTCAAAGAATTTGGTTTGAGAAAAATAACACCACCATCTTCCAATGATTTATCAATACCAATCTGAATAGATTCTTTTGTTTTTTGACAAATTATCCATCGAAACAAAGTCCTACTGCAAGACAGTTATCATCAGGTTTCTCCGTTCGATTGAATTGCGGTAGAGCTATACAAATAAATCACTTTTTACATTGATTTTCTTCTCATGAAATTTTACTTATTGTTGATCGTTTACTAAATCGACTTCTTTCATGAGCATCACAGAAGAAAATTGGCAAAACATGAGTATTTTCATCGTTAATAAAACGTTGAATAGCTTGCCACTAAATCAATTTTCAAGAAAAATTTTCTTTACTTTTCTCTCTCAACATACGTTTTGTTTTTCTTGACAATAGTCACTAATTAAATTCGATGAATAATTGGAAAAAAACGCTAAAATATCGAATAGATATGTATGAATACTATTGATTGATTCATTCATTTGTCAAATGTGCACTAGTAATATACATAAGCGCCCTTTTTTTCTCGAATATGTTTATTATTACGAATTAGCATATAGATACATGTGTCAATTTTCTCAAAATAGCACTTGCAATTAACGAATTGTGTACATCATCACTGGAACCAATGAAATATTGAAATATTTCTATAATAGCAGGTCGGCGGTATGTAAACCATCCTATCCAATTTACGTATTCTTCTTTACGAATCACCACGACATAATTTGTGCTATAAAAGTAACCTGAATCACGTAATGTTACATAGTCGAAATTTGGCCCTTTGTTTAATGTTAATATTTTTATTGGCTGCTGTATTTTCGTTGGTAAATATGGAAATTCTGGAATATCGTCGGGATAGTTAAATCTTCTGACTATGATATTATCCCTAATATCTTGATAAATTTCTCTCCCATCATCCATACTTGACATATCAATTAATATATCCATGATATGAAGAAAGTATTCTTTAATTCGATTGTAAAAAAAGATAAGAAGCTCATAAATCCATTAAGCAGTATTTATATTCGAGATCGACTACCAATGAGTAAATATATACGTGTAGATTAGTCAACCATGTGAATAAACATGCTTGTATATCTGAGAAAGAATATATATTAGTCAAAAAGGTTTTTTCACAAGATCTTCACATTCATTTTCCCACAGTGAGCGTTACCTGTTTGTAAAGAATTTCAAAACTTAATATCTATTCATTGCAGTTTTTTTTCCTTGCTCGTATATTTTGATTGATTCTGATAATAAAAACTATTCGATGTGATCGTTAAAATCTTTAATTTTTCTATTACGTATATTCAGGAGAAGATAAAATATATGACGCCATCTACAAAATCATAAATAAAGTCGGTTTGGTTTTTTCCTGCTCCTGCTGCTTATATAGACTGCAAGTGAGCAAATAAATAGTCAAATAAAATTACTTTTGTACATTTGTCATTTCAGCTGATAGAATTTCGATTTCATTCATATAAATGGAGAATAATCAAACACGACAATTGAGAGGTTATTTTGATAGACAAGATTTTAAAAATACATGGAATCATATTGCAACAGATATTAAAATTCGAAGATCTCGACAATCTGCCGGAATTTAATGATTTGCCAAATCAATTACAAAATCAAATAACAAATTCAATCGTTCCATTACATAATGGTTATCAATTTTTCACAATCAGCAATATTTTCAACAATCATATGCAATATTATTAATAAAATCAAAAGAAAAATATCTTGCTCTGTATAAAGAAACAAAACTATCGAATACGGTGAAAACATTCTTATCTACAATTGGAATCGGTGCTTTAGTATTTCTTTGGAATTTTTCGAAATATTTTGACGAAGTACAACACATAACAACAAATAATAGTTCAAATTGTTATTTCACGATATTTTTCAGTATTACATCACCAATAGTTGCATACTTTTTGTTTCAACGCTATTTCTCAACTAATAACTTGACAAATAATGAACTTATTCAAGCTTGTATGTTACGAAAATTAGAAAGTATTGTGAATTCAAAACAAGAATGAATCTTTTTTTTATTAAAACAAATAAAAATATGATTTGCGATTAGTTAAGCTATTGCTTAGTGTCATGTTTAGTTTTTTAAGAATACATGCTACAACGAATATTTTCCATTCAGAACAAATCAAAGTGTTCATAACTTCACCCTCACCCTCACCCATCTCAAATTCTGAGGAAATACTTATTCTTAAAATTTTCAAAAGAGAAATAAAATCTTGATTATCGATTTCATTGTTTGTCTCTATGAATTTGATCGTTCTCTAGTTTATTGCAACTTGGATATGCTTCAATGCTTTATCTGTTTATATCAACCAATAAGTACATCAATAAAATGGAGGTTGAAGGTGTGATCGATTAACTCGTGATAAGGTAAATGTCCTTATTTATCATATCATTTGCTCTATAGACAAATGGCGAATGAGATGCTTCGAAAGCTTTGCTCAGGTTTGCCATTAAATCCGTTACCACCACGAAAAACATCTCGTCACGATGACGTACCACATGCACCTGATAGGAAGCCGGTATTGACTGAAAACGAACGAAAAGTAAACGATTTCAATCGAATGAAGAAGAAAAACAAACACAAATTCAAAAATATTTTTAGCTAGCAATTCGAAATGCACTTCGTTATTTTCCACCTCAAGTTCAAGTTGAATTACTTGATGAGTTTACATTTGAATTGGAAACTTACGGACATATTTATATGTACCGATTTCAACCTGATATTGAAATGCGTGCATATCCAATCGATGAATATCCATGCAAATGTAAAGCAGCTGGCGCA
>Ga0209952_1001583_pt1 | contig 18743 bp, 9 predicted proteins | sample ThiBiot_750_biof_2_FD_183951 | JGI IMG/M metagenome (GOLD analysis project Ga0209952, IMG submission 183951) | Wastewater bioreactor microbial communities from Cape Town, South Africa - Thiocy_cont_750_biof (SPAdes) | ecosystem: Engineered > Bioreactor > Thiocyanate-remediating >...
TTTTATTTTCTCAATATATAGTTGAACGTACCTATTTTACTGATGTGATCAATGTAGGCAAATTATTCTTAAAATATCTTTTACAAAATCTTCTACCGAAAAGCAATGAACTAACTCGAGTAAATTTTTGGTTTCGAAAAAGAGACGAAAAAGTTATGTTTTTGATTTTAGTTGCCGATATTGAATGCAATTAAATCCTTGTGCTACACGCAAACATTTCTCTCAGCCAGTGAAATCAAAGATTGTCTCGAATTGATAAAGAGATCCGATGAACCACAAATAAATAAAGATGGTAAAAACGATAAAAAAAGAAGATAAATTTATGAATTCGATTTTGCAGATCGTCGTCTACGTTCATCGAACGTCACTCGTCGAGAAATGGGCCTTGTGGATACGCTATGCAATACGACTCTCTTCGATTTCTCGTCTGCAGACGAAAACAAACGCGAAAGACCAACTAAATTGACATTTCCTAGTAGCAAAACTCAATCTTTCATTTTCGAAGATTTATCTTTCCTTTTTGTAGAACATTTCAGTCAAATTCTTCTCTCCTATTTCAAACAAATTCACGGTGAACAATATTTCACTGAGATTATCTTTCAAATATTATCTATAAAAAATTCCAAACCAACAACAACATTGGATGATATTCTTCAAAAGGATATCATTCAATTCGAACAAGAATTCCATTTCAATTCAATTCAACGAAATCTTGACTTTGTTCGACGAGCAATTCAATTGCCCATCATCGAACCATTGAATGAACTTCGATTGAATCAATATTTTACGCTCGTTCTTCATTCGATTCTCATTGGATTGAAATATGTTGAATTGACAAGTGAAAATGATGAGCCCATAGCCAACGATCAAATTCTTCATGATATCGCACGAATAGCTATTAAATTCGGCGATATTATTCGTCATTCAACACGAAATACATTTCTCAATTATCATTTATTTCTAAGCATTCTTCTAACTAAAGGCATCAGACAACTATCAGCCATTGACAAACCGTAAGAACAAAACGAGTTTTCGAGTCTTTTGTTGAATATTTTCATCTCTAGATCAATGAATAATCTCTTGATTCATTTAACCGCCATGTTAATGTTTGCAGTTCGAGAATTAATCAATGATCTATCACATTCAGATGAGAACAATGAAAATCTACCGGAGAAATTTCTATGGACAACAACAGTACTTCAATCAACACAACGATATGCATATTTGAAAAAGATTCAAACATTAAAAATCTTTTTTACTATTCTCAATCGATTGACAATTAATTCGCCGAGAAAATTAAGTTCGACAATTCCCGATGCACCACCATTTCCAGCTGATATTCTGCCAACAACAACAACAACAGCAGCAGCAGCAGCGGACACACCGTCCGAAGATACATTCGGCATAAGTTCGCTGTTTGATGAATCAACGGCTGTTGTTCTAACAAATACAACGGCATCGGTGGCGCAAACAAGTTTCGTTCGATCGCTATCGATATCAAGTCGAAAACGAACGATTTTAAATCGTTGTCTGGAAACGGATCTTTGCTCGGAAGACTATTTCGATCAAGATGATCTCTATGATTTACTAAACTATCTTGATAAGAATTATTTCAATGAAAATCATTCGATTCTTCTCAATGATTTAAAAGATACACTTAATAATAAAGAACAAATCGAAAATCTTGCTCATTTAATTCAACAATCGATGCCATTGCCACGTTTCATACATAATCTTATTCAACATGAAATTCTTACGCATCAAAATGAAGATTTACTTTTGGAATATTTGAGTATTTCATTTGAACAATCGTGGCCCGTACAATTGCCAATCAATACATTGATTGTATTCTTAAAATTAATTCTTAAACGTCAAAATTCGGAACTGATTTGTTTATTATGGCAAAAATTTCTCGATAGTCTATCGAATGATATCGCTCTAGAACATTTACAAATCTTTCTCATATTTTTTCATCAATTAACCAATCAACAACGAAAAACTATTCTTCTTCAACTTGTCGATAAAATTCAAAGTCAAACGAAACTCAATCTATCGTTGTTAATTCTATTCGAATATATGATGTTTAATTTCTATGAAATATCAATTGATATCATCGAAAATATTCAACAATTGATATCAAAAATTGATGCAACACTTACATTTCATTTCAATCAAATCGTATCGAAAAATAATTCCAATTATCTCGATAGTTTCGCACTGAAAACACTCTACAACAGTTCAATTTACAATCGATTCTATGATTATCTTATTAAACAACTGGATTTTACAAGAATTAACAAAGAAGATTTGACAAATACAGCTATCAAACAATATTACGATCTTCTTTGGCGTATTCTCGGTTATTTACCACCATCGAATGAATTTCTCGAGCAAATGAATACGTACACGGACACAACACATTTATTACATTTATTTCGATTAGAAAAACGAATTCTTCAAGATAAACATATAACTGAGTTTCTAGCGAAAGAAATTTCATTTAAAGATATTCAATGGTTTCAATCATTAACACAAACAACACATTCAACATTCGATTTAATTGTCTATCAAATTCTACTACAAAATCTTTCGTCAACATCCGATGAAATCAATCGATTCTATGAAATCTTTGTTCAAGAATTAAAACATTCGTTGAATATCAATTCATCACTTGAATATCTTTCAATTATACCAATTAATAAACCAACAATCGAACCGAAAACATCAACAATACCAACATTACCCAATGATTTCGACGAGCTATTTACATTTCAATTGAATTCATCTCTTGAACAGACCACCACCGATCTTTCGTATATATTTCTTCGACAAATTCTTCAAATTCTTTTAACAATCAATTCAGAAATCGATAATAAACAACTCTATATACTCATTCAATTAGATGGCAATCTACAATTTCTTAAAGAACAAATTAAATTAAAAAATATCAACAATGAATCGATTCAAAACGATATCTACGAATATATTTACAAGACAATATTCGAAATTTTATTTAACATAAATTATCCAAATGAAATTCTCACCGAAGAGATCTATCACGATCTCATCAAATATCTCGATGAACAATTTCAACCGACTATTTTTCAACAATGTCTCGCGCCACATGATCTCTTCGATCTACTCTATTTAACAGCTCAACCCAATCATTCATTGTCGATCTTTGCACGAATGTTAATGTTATTCAATAAAATCTTTTCCTATTCAAATCAATTTCCACAAGCCATTGAAAAACTCAATCGTATTGCTAATCTATCGAAAATCGAACTTGCACAATGGTTATCCAAACTTGTTCTTCCGCCACCATTCGAACAAACATCGGTCTATACGCCTGAACAATGCAAACACGTTCTTGAAACATTCACTAAATATCTCATACGTAAACATGACAATGGTACGCCGATGATAAACGAAAATGTTTCGATTTCTATACTTCAAATTTTAATCGAACTCGGCAATGAACTTCGACAAGCCGATAAATTTGCACTTGGCTTTCCGCAAATCATTCAACTATTAGTTATTCTCGCTGGTCACGGGTCAGGCAATGGACATGGTTATCTATTTCAAGCTGCAATTCAATGGTTACAATCATCGACCGAGATTCTCACCGAGTCCGATCAAATTCTTCGTTCGACTCTCTCGATTTTTCATTCGAATCTCGTCGAAGCCAGTGTCTATCTCCTTTCGTATATCAATGACATTCTATTTGCATTGAAATATCTATCATTACATGAATCATCGTCATCATTCGACAGTGATGAATCGAATAACGATGATGATGATGACGACGATGATAATGATAATAGTAACACAATGTTAACATTCGATGAAACAAAGAAATCATCGAATGATTACGATCCAAATAAACTTTGCACGTATACAACAACGAAAAAAGAATATGCCAATCAACATTGGTATCATTGTCACACGTGTAAAATGATCGAACGTGTTGGTATCTGTCAAATTTGTGCGAATGTTTGCCATCGAGATCATGATATATCCTATGCGAAATATGGCTCGTTCTTTTGTGATTGTGGTGCACAAGAAGATGGTTCATGTCAAGCTTTAGTCAAACGACCAGCAGCAACAACAACAAATCCTATTCCAACAACATCGATCGCTAAGAAAAAGACAATCAAAACTACGAATAAAAAATCAACGAAATTAACCAATCGACAACGTCGATTGATTCGACAGATTAATTCTAAACAACAAGAATTCCATTCATGTCTTCAAACGACATCGATTCTTTCGAATACATTTCATTTATTTCAAACTCTCCAACCATATATCGATCAACATTATCAACAAATTTATAATATCGAAAATAAATTCGATTTAATTTCCGAATTTTTAAAAGGCAATTCAATCGTCAACGATGAAAATAAACAATCGATCGTAACAGGTCTTATTCATTCACAAGATAACGCTTTCGAACATGTTAAACTTTCATTTACCAATGAACATGGTCAACAAATCAAACAACTTCTAAGTACGAATTCAATTCGTCGTCAAGGCATGTGTTTAATCGAACACAATCGACAACATCTCGTTGTCAGTCAAGAAAAAGGCAAACAATCCATGATTACTATCGTTCAATTGAATTCACTTCTCAAACAAGCCAATCTTTCAATTGATAATTCAGCAAAGAAGAAAATCAATCTTACTAAACTTAATTCAATCAATGTTCCATTTACAATACTTTCAATGCAACCGAATCAACTCAATCCCGATTACATTGCATTGACTGGCTTGAAAGATTGTCATATATTTAATATCGATCAAAATGGTCAATTGAAAGAACCAACAATTATTCTACAACCAAATCTTGATTCAACAGGAAATTATATTATTAAATCCCAATGGATTGCCAATCGAAATCAAACACAATTAGCACTTTTAACAGCTGATTTCATTAAAATCTACGATCTTCATACGGATACAATAAGTCCAATCTATCATTTCATTCTTCCAACGGGTAAAGTTCGTGATTGTACATTTTACTATACCAAACGTAATAATATCGATTATTGTTATATCTTAATTATGGCTTCGAATGGTTATATTTACTACGAACAACTATCTGATTCATCATCGGCTAAGAATGGTTCATTTTATGTAACGAATACTTTGGATATTAAACATGAATCGATTACAGAAACGAATAACAATGGAATTCTACTTGGTGGAGGTGTGTCCGTTTACTATTCATCGACATTGAAACTCTTGTTTTGGTCGTATGTACATGGCAAGAATTTCTATGGTCTACTCGATGAAAATAACATCGAAAAATTACTTTTAATCCGTTCGATTGATGTTAAAATGACGACCAATGGTTCGAATAAACCAACACTAACCTATCATACATTATGTTCATGGTCAGAAGTTGCACATCATCCAGGTTTAATCTATACAATGACACAAATGACAACCAGTCCTGTTGTTCTCATGATAACGCCAACGAATGTTGCTGTGAATGAAATTAAAATTCAGCTGAAAACATCGAAAATTCAAGATATTGTTGGCATTCGATATGATCAACGAACGAATTTTCTACTTTTAGCTGATGATGGTAGTTTGAAAATGTTTGCAGCCGATCAGGAGAAAACCAATTATTGGCTCGAGAAAATCTCGGCTAATCAACGAACATTTTCTATGATTGATTTTGATTTAAACGAAGATATGTTCGAATATGAATCGAATAATTCAATTTATCCACTTTCCGACAATGAAACCGATGATCAACAAGAGCCAACTGTTAAACGTCGTAAATCGACAATAACAAATACAAATACAAACACAATTAGTAACGAATCATCAAGTGGCACGGTTAAATTTCCCGTAGATTTCTTTGAAACATGTCACATTCTAACCGAATATGAATTCGGTGGTAAAGATCTACTCGATGTTTACAATGTTGCACAACTAAAACTTCGTCTATCCACGCCCGGCATGTTCGTTGCCAATGTTCGAACGACGGGTTTTACACTCGAAATAACGAATAAAGATTCGGACAATATGGTGATCACAGGTGTTCGTATTCATGTGGGCGGATATTCTTTGGATAAATGTCCTCAATATTTCGAATATTTCGGTCGGAATGTTCAAGTTAACAGTCAGCAAGGTGCTCGTTGGTACGATCTTTGTCTCACACGAGAAGAATCGATTCAAGCTGAAAAGAAACTCGCCATTTTCGTTGCTCAATCACTCGAGGGAAATCATGTAACTGTCATCGATGATGTTAAAGTTTACGGAAAATCGAAAGAAGAATTTCAATGGCCTGACGATGTCGAAAGTACATTGGCCGTTGCATTGAACACGAATTTAACGACCAACGAATATCTTCATTCATTTCGACAGACAAACGACGAAAAACAGCTGCTCACACTTGCCTATGCCGATCGTTTGCTCGTTTATTCAATGCAAATTCTCACCAATTCATTAGCTCTACATCATCACATCGATCGGCAACAAACCGATGTTGTTCAATCGATTTCTCACATGCTTCAACTGTCATTGCCCAATCAAATTCAACGGTATGCAAAAGATTTACTCAAAGAAACTCTTTCGTCAACTGACTGTGATTATCACGAACATATCGATCGTTTACAATTGAATTTTCTTGCGCAATGTTTTTCATTGTCGAACTATCTCGAACTATTTCATAATATTCAAACATACGAATATCTTCTTTTATCTTTACTTTCCATTGCTCGTCATCGACCGCATAATATCAATCGATATTTTATTCTCAATCAACAAGATTCAAGAGATGCGATTTCGAAAAATGCATCCATGCAAATATTTATTTCTTATTTAGTTAATATATTTTTAAATCTTCTCGATCAACGGCCAACGAATTCACTTCTCGAATCACTCGACAATCCGCAAATTGAATTCAAACAAATCGAAAAACTTCTCAATATACTCGTCGATATTTACTATTCATTAGCACTCAATGAACCACAACTTTGCATGAACCTTATCGTCGATTCGTACATTCGTTTGCTAACCTATCGCGATTATCAAATCAATTTCCTCCTTAAAAACGCATTGAATCGTTGTATGCAACCGAAAATTCAACGATTAATTTCGAAATTATCCACCGCCAGCGATCTCAACACTCAACAACAACAACCGATCGACAGACAATTTCAATCGTTACCACTATCAGCTCAAATCTATCCAACGGAAGAACAAGCTCGTCCTCGTTGGACCGACACACCGCCAATTAACCCCGTTCAAGATGAAAACGCCATGTTACAGTACGCTCTTGCTTTGAGCATGACTGACGAAGTTCCACCGCCACCACCACCAGCAGCAACAACAACTAATATCGATTCTGATGCCAATCAAAGCGAGAATAACAGTCTCGATGAAGGCGATGATGGACATGTATCTGAATCGAGTTCATCGACGGAAACAACAACGACGAATAATAACGATCCAACATCGACACCGGTTCTCATCGAACCAACAACGAATTCGTCGCCATCGAACGATTCGAATACGACGATTAAATTAAATCTCAATGAATCGATTGATTCAACGGTTTACGAACAACGTTTGTACGATTTCAAACATTTAATTGTTCAGAAATTACTCGATAATCTCGAGACAAATCTTCTACAGAATCGTGAACTCAATGGTGTCAATGCTATTGCCTATTTACAATTGTTACTTACTCTAACCATTGAATTTGCATCGAAATCCGATGAAGATAATCGAAATTTTGTTCGTTCGATTCTCAAACGTTTATTAGGTCAAATGACATTTCTCAAAGATCAACCATCGATCGACGAACTCATTCAACGAACAGCTCAACATGAAATTCAACTCATGCTCCTACGTTTATTCACCGTTTACGTTTCATTTATGCTTAAAGTTCGTATGAATGAACGTGATCAATATCTTCATCTATCATTGACAGCTGCCAAAGAATTAGATCAATCAAATCTTGTTCATTACTGTTTACACGCATTGAAAATCGTCTATCAATATCTGCAGAAGCAATCGATCGATGAAAGTCCATCGAATGATTTAACAACCTATCTGAAAATTCATCAACAACAGCATCTACCTGATCTATCACCATTTTTCTACAAACAATACACGAAACATCATGCCAATGACGTGTTCGAATCTTATCCCGAGCTGTTAGCTGAAATAGCAACACGTTTGCCCTATCAAATGAAGAAAGTCTTCGATACTACAATGGAATCTCGTTCATTTTTATTATCAAACGACTGGCAAACATGTCTATGCGAATATTATATTCTTCCGCAGGCGAATTTTCTCAAACGACAAATTCGAAAGTTACTTATGTATATTTGCGGTTCGAGAGATAAATATCGAAAACTTCGTGATCTTCATGTTCTATCGACAAATCTCGATGAAATAAAACAAATCTACGATGAAAATCACACGAGAAAATTCGTGTCAACACAAATTCCGTATGTGACACTCATGCAACTCGTTGATCATCTTAAAACTTGTCAAGATATCAGCGTTCAACGGCCGAATAATTGGCAGAATTTCTGTAAAACTAATCCGACGATTTTAAAATTCTTTCTCGAATTAATTATGTTTGTTGACGATTCACTTGCGCCGTTTATTCTTCATTTATTAATCAATTCGATTTCATCACCCACAAGTCGAACATTGAAAACAAGTAAATCAACAGTTCGACCGACTGAACACGAACCGATCGATGATCTTTCATCGTGTTCAATTGCGTTACAATTCATGAAATTAATTTCATTCGATTTACTCGAACAATTCATTCGAATATTTCTCCTTGAAAATCCTCAACAAACAATCCGTTGGCTTACACACACATTTCTCTATCATTTATATACGAATTCAAATAAACAAATTCAAGAACAACTCTTCGATTTATTCATTCAATTCTGGTCGAATATTTCATGTTACGGTCTCAAAGCATTTCAATATGTCGATCTCTTAGGTTATATTATCATTAAAAGTAAAGATGATAAACGTACGAACGAGTTCCTACCAAAATTAGAATCACTATTGAAACTTGAAAATCAATATCTATTAAATCATCCCAATGCATCGATCTATCGACGATTATCATCGATCATCGATATCGAACAAAACAACGGTTACTATTTCGAAATCGAACCCTGTCTCGTTTGTAATAATCCTGATATCGCCTATCAACAAGTGAAATTACAGACGATTAAATTAGATCAACGTTTTACAACCCAGTCACATATTATTAAACTAACTCAAGCTTATTCAATACAGAAACTTCAAATTAAAATGTCGGATATAAAACGACATAAAGCCGTACGAACGATTCGATTCTATTACAACAATCGACAAGTACAATCGATCGTTGATCTTAAAAATAGTGTCAATTGTAAATGGTTACTAGCGAAAACGATTAAACTCAATAATATTCAACAGACAGAAGTGAAAATTGACTTTGTTATTCCAATTATTGCTTGTAATCTTATGATTGAATATGTTGATTTTTTTGAAACGAACGCAAATGCATCGGCAATAACCGATACGGCGACATTACAATGTCCACGATGTAATTCAGCTGTTGCTGCTACACCTGGCATCTGTCCGAATTGTGGTGAAAATGTATTTCAATGTCATAAATGTCGTTCGATAAATTACGATGAACGTGACCCGTTTCTTTGCAATTCATGTGGTTATTGTAAATATTGTAAATTTGATTTTATATTTACAGCTAAACAAATCAATTATGTTGAACCAATCGAATCCGATGATGATCGAACGAAAACATTGACAAATATCAGTCAATTATTAGAGAAAATCGATAAAATCTATCGACAATTATTCAATCAAAAGCCTATACTCGAATTTCTATTAGCAAAATTAACATCCGATGAACAAACGACGACAACAACAATCATTCCATCAACAGCAGCAGCAGCAACAACAACAGTGACAAATACGGATAATACCGATGGTCAACAACAACCGACACCACAACAACCACCACCAACAACAACTGTTACACTTTCGACAGGTATCAATCGTATTGTTCAACAAATCGCACCGAAATATAATACCGAATGTCGACAAACTTACGATGAACTCGGCAAATATATTCAAAAGATAATTTGTGCACGAAAAGAATTGCAAAGTTACGATCAACGTTTAACATCTCATTCGTATATTTCAACGGCAAATCATTCGAAAACACATCAATGTTACGGTTGTATTCTATCGACGATATCGCATTGCATTCTTCTTCTACTTGCATTCGTTTCATCGTCGAATCGTTTCAAACAAATTATTACAAATAATATGTCATTAATCGACGAATTATTATTAAATAATATTCGTTATACAAATCAACAGATTCGTCATGATGTTCGACTTCTATTCTGTCATTTAACACGTGATAATACACAATTAACTGATTATATAACAACGAAAATTTCAATGAAAATCGAACGATTTCTAAATGAAAATACCTATTTTTCATCGGCTGAAATCAATTATGATCTTCTCGTTCTCTATTCACTAATTCAACGATCGAATCAAGACGATCAAGATCTCTGTTGGGAAATTAAACTTCGTTCAATATTGAAATTATTTCTTCAATCATTACAAAATACAACACCACAAGTTCTCGAAATGATCACACTGCCATGTCTACGCATGCTTCTTCATTTATCAAAATCTCCAACAACGAATTCATCAACCACAAAACTTGTTTCGGTTAATATCGATGAATTTCTTTCGAAGAAACTCACCTATCAAGATTGGCTATCGAATCAAGATCGAACGTTAACATTCAAACGAATGAAAAATTCTTGGCTCGAAAAATTAATCTTCTGTCCACAATCGGCAACGATTCGATTTTATATTTGTAAATTAATTCAAACACTTTGTACAAACAATGAAAAACAAAAATTCTTCATTCTACAAATTCTACTCGATTATTTACATTTAATTTGCAATGAAAATCTTTCGAAATTCTCGATTGAATACGTACAATTAATTAAAGATCTACTTGCCAATGATAATCAATTGAAAACAGCTCTATGCAATGATGAACAAATCAATATTATTGAATATCTTGCGAATTTAATTGAAAATGAAATTTCGATTATCAATAAACAAGATGAACGAAATCTTTCGAATTCAAATTTAACATTTGGCTATTCGATTAAATGTCTAACGGAATTTCTCACATTATTTCTTCAACAAGATGAATTCAAACAGAAATACAAATCAATTCTCATTGCCATCGTTCTCAATGGTTATTTAACATTAAAGAAATTCATTCTTCAACGAACGAAATTAATCGATGAAGCACAAATAAAAATGCTCGAATTACTCGAACAAATGACACGTGGTAATGAACAAGAAACACGACAATTCATGATGATTTGCATTGATACAATCGAACGATTTCAATTGAATGATATGCAAACACCACAATTTATTTTCGAACGTCTATGTAATTTGATTTATCCCGAAGAAACCATGCAAGATAATAAAGAATTCTTTATTGTCGTCGAAAAAGATCCCAATCAAGAAGATTTTCTTCAAGGACGAATGATGGGCAATCCGTACAGTTCGAATAATGCAGCCATGAGTCCATTAATGCGTGATATTAAAAATAAGATTTGTACCGATTGTGAATTGATTGCGTTGCTTGAAGATGACAATGGCATGGAATTGTTAGTAGCCAATAAAATTATTAATCTTGGTTTAACTGTACGAGATGTTTATAAGAAAGTCTGGTTGCCGTATATCAATTCTCATCAGACATCAACAGGTGATACTCAACAGAATGATCAAGAGCCAATGCATATTGTCTATCGTATGAGAGGTCTATTGGGTGATGCAACTGAAGATATCATTGAAACATTTGATACGAAAAAGAATGCAGGAGAAAATGGTGAAGATGATCCCGAAGATGTCTATCGTTTAGCTGAAGTGTTGAGTCAACATTCAGGCTTGGAAACAATGTTGAAACGTTTGGATTCAATCAATGATATGTCATCAGGCAAAGCTCTACTTCAAATTCTTTTGAAATTATTCGATTATGCAATTAAATTAAAAGTCAATCGACAACGTTTAATCGATCCGAAACTTCGTTCAATATCATCGATGTTAAATAAACTAAATCTTTTACTTAAAACTGAAATCGAAGAACAAGGTCGTGATCAAGTACTTCTTGCTCTAACTGAAAAACTTCTATTTATTATGGATCAATTATTTCATGAAGCTAGTACAACTCTATCACAAGATAAATACAATGAATTTTCTGTTTCATGCGAAGGTGATATCGAACAATTACGTTCACTATTGAATTATATTCGTTTACCATTTGTTAAAAGTCATCCAAGTCTTATGCAAGCATTAATTCATCTCTTGCCATATCTTTCATTTGGTAATAAGGAAAAAATGCAAACATTACTCGATTATTTCAAATCGTATCTTGAATTCGATCGATTCGATCTCGAACAAACATCGACAACAGTCGACAATGATAATCAATTACATTTAGATTGTTTCTGTGAAATATGTAAACATTTAGATAAGAAATCGATTTACGGAAAAGAATTTCGTGATCTTGTCAATGAATCGAATGGAATCATTGATCAATGTATAAAATATATTGAAAGTAATTCGCCACAAGTGAAAACATATCTCGGCATGCAAGATCAAGATAGTTGGAAGGAATTTTTGAATAAACCAAGTTTATCCTATGTTCTACGATTGTTAACTGGTTTGTCATATGGACATGGAAATATTCAAATTAAAATTGGACAAAGTTTAATACCGATTCTACATAAAATCGAACAATTGACAACAGCTGGTCGAGTCGGAGTTCTAGCTGAAGATCTTCTTCATTCGTTGACTGAAAACGAAGAAGTAGCAAAGAAAATCGATGATGTCAGAAATCAAACACGAGCCGAAAAGAAACGACTCGCTCAAGAAGCACGAGATCGTAAAATGAGAGAATTGAAATTGCCAAGAAACAAAAGTCTATCGGAATCACATGCCGGCGTAGCAAAAACGCCATTGGCACAAGCGGCTGCCGATCTCACCGAAGAAACCGGTCATGTTTGTTGTATTTGCCGTGAAGGATACAAATATTTCCCGAACAAAGTCTTAGCTATTTATACATTTACCAAGAAAGTCGATATCGAACCGTTCGAAAACAAGACACGTAAAACATCAGGTTATTCAAGTGTCACACATTTCAATATCATTCATATCGATTGTCATACGTCAGCTATCAAACAAGCACGTTCAAGAGACGAATGGGAATCAGCTTTGTTACAAAATGCGAATACTCGTTGTAATGGTCTGTTGCCACTATGGGGACCTGATGTTGCTGAAGCACAATTTACAACTGCACTGGCAAGATACGATACAAATATCATTGAAGCGACTGGCATTCGAGAGACATCACCGACTCTTTCGATTCATGACATTAAACTTTTGCTTCTACGTTTTGCCGATGTTCAATCATTTAGTGAAGATACAGGTGGTGGTGGACGAGAATCGAACATTCGATTGATTCCTTATCAAATGCACGCGATACTCTATGTTCTAACAACGTAAATTTAACATATCAGATCCTTTCATTACCACTCTTTCGTTTATTTGTTTGTTTAGAAGCCGACAGATTGAACGTGAAGAAAAACTCTTGCAGAACTTTTTGAATCGTACTGAACCATCAATTGCCGAAGCATTTGACGTTGAGGGGCCGTTTTTTATGACAACATTAGCATTGATTATGATGAAGCCAGCTGATTGGGAAAAGAATCGGCAAGTTTTTCTTCAAAAACTTCTTCTCACAGCTCATATTCGATCAGCAATTACACCCAATGATCGAACAAAGTAATTATTACGAAATAAATAAATAGATAAACAATCAATCGAATTTTGTTTTCAATAGAATCACTTCAAAGGCTATCAAACCATTCGCAACCTATAAAACCGCTTTAGTCTTCTTCGGACTTGTCAATGCATTCTTTGTCTACATGTTAAAATCTGTAAGATTCCTATCGAATTCAATGACAAATTAGTTTATGTTAAATTTCTTTTAGCGCATCGATTCCAATTCGTCAACACCATACAATCAACAATTGGGTCAATTTTTACGTGCTAATGATGCATTCATCATGGATACATGTACGAAAATCTTGAAACATTTCGAACAAGATCTATTGCCAAGTCAAACATATGAAAATCTTTTTCAAGCATTCGATTTTAGTCAATTCAATGAACAATGGATTCAAGAACTACTCAATACTTTACCCTAAGCAGTCGAATAGATAGTTCCGTTGTCGAAAATTTTTAAGTTAACTTTCTCTCTTTTTTTTTCTTTTGTTTGTGTGGATTGAAGAGTGATTTTCTTTTTTTTCTTCTTTTTTTCTAAACTATTCTCTGATGATGTATATGAAGACAAATAAACACGATATTGATTGAGAAAAACTAAAGTATATGATGGGCGCAGATATTAGAGATCATGTGTTTGTTATTTTTTTTAAATTTTATTTGAAAGAGATGAGTATAACATAAGTTTCATAACGTTTATTTTTTTTCATAAATTTTTTTTATTGCATCACTGCATTCGGCTTTGGTGGTTTTACCATTCATAAAAAGGTCAAGAAGATTATCAACTGCTTTACTAGATTCGATTTCCTAAAAAAAAAAGAGCAGTTAATATCAATTTTCTTTCCGAACTAGTTTACTTCTTTTTCTGCCATAAAATTATTCTTAGGCAACTAATTGTATATGCCAACTCGAATGATTCGGTCATATATATATATATGAACGAATCATAGAACATCTGACTATTCACTTATGCTTACCAATCAGACGTCCAAAGTGACCCAGGGTGATCAATACGGTCGGTGCGATGGTATAAAACGATAGCGGATACGACCATTTTACACAGTTTACAGCCATATTTTATCGTAAATGATACATTTGGCATGCACCGTATTCGTCAAAGAAAATTTTCATCGGAGGATCATCGAACCGATTGTTTTTCAAATTATACAGCTGTACAGTTAATTTCTAATTATTCAGATAAATCGACACGTCTGTCCACATTTGCCAGAAATATCTGACATCGTAAATTAGTGGTAAGCAACCATATACGGGCCGTGCAGTTTAACATGACCTGTTCTTTGAAATATTGTATCCATCGAACAATTTGATGATACTATTCGATACAGACGCCATTTGTTTATTGAATCTGAAAATAAAACGTTTTGAAACTTGAAGAAAGGCAAAAATCAAATAAAAAACGTAAACACGAAATTAATTGAAAGAAAAGAAAAAAAATATTTGCAAGGCTAAAACAGGTGATAAGATACGCACACGAGAACAGTAATTTTTCCTCGAGCTGTCAATATTTCGATCAGGTCAATGTGCACTGCAAATTTAAATGATGTGATTGTATTGACGCTCGTATAAATATGGGATTGTTTTCTCCACTTTCAATCAATAATTTGTTAGTTTTCAACATGTATGCTGGTAGAATTTATACAATTTCGGATTTACATGTTGACCAAAAAGCGAATATGGAATGGGTCGAAAATTTGTCTGATAATAACTATTCGTGGGATACACTTATTGTAGCAGGTGATATTACACATGATATTAGAAAATTATTTCACACATTACGAATACTCAGAGAAAAATTTCGAGAAGTTTATTTCTGTCCGGGTAGTCACGAATTGTGGATAGTCGGAGAGGACGATAAGAAAAAATACGGAATTAGTAATTCAATTGAAAAATTTCATTATGTAAGCAAACAACATCGAAATTTTGATTTCAATCAGTTCTTATTTCAATAGATTCTTAAATGGTGTGAAGCAATTGGTATTAAAACAAAACCTGGCATCACCGAGGAAGGTGTTGTCATTTTACCGCTATATGCTTGGTAATTATATTTCGATGAATTAGCTATTTTTTTAATTAAAATTTTTTTTTCTCTTGAAGGTATGATGATAGTTTATACATTTCAATGGATGATTCGATTACTGATCCATATATGTTGGGCGATACATATCATTGCCAATGGACAGATGTATGGTGCCTTATTCCTCTTTGATTTTTTTTATTACGATTTATTTTTTCACACGAATAGAACGTAACAGCAAAAACTGCATCGAAATATTTCGTAGAATTAAATGAAAAAAATATTGCTGATGTTATCAAAAATTATGGTAATGCACCTGTCATAACCTTTTCACATTTTTTTACTAGCAAGTACGAGAGATCGAAAGAAATTCAATCTTTATTATTGATTTTTATTTTCATTTTTAGGAAATTAATGGAAGCTTATAGCGAACATTTAACTTCTAATGAACCGTTTAAAGTCAATTTTTCTGCAGTAGCTGGAACTGAATTGTTGAACGAGCAACTTCAACAGATAAAACCTACAGTACATATTTTCGGTAAGAGAATAAAAAAGCATCGAAACGAATAAATAATTAAATCTCCATGGCTTTCTTTTCAGGTCATAGTCATCGAAAAATGACACTTGATATTGGTGATGGAATCAAATACATCAACAATCCATTGGGCTATGCTCGCGAAAGACAACTTGGTTTAATCGAAGGACCATACGAAATTATGCAGATTGACGTGTAGTGAAGTTGTTGTTGTTTTTTTTTGAATACTAAATAAATATTATTATATATATCTGCCTGTGTCATCGAAATAGATGGCGTTCGAAATTTCATTTTAACTGCATTTTAGTATTTGAAGTTTTTTGTTTCTAATCAATGGCGAGTAATAAGATTTATGCAATATCGGATCTTCATGTTGATTATGAAGAGAATATGAAATGGATTGAGCAATTATCTGATCAAAACTATCGAAATGATACGATCATCATTGCTGGTGATGTAACACATGTACCATCGAAATTAATTCGAACATTGAAATTATTTAAAGAGAAATTTCAAGATGTTTATTTCTGTCCGGGCAATCATGAATTGTGGACAGTCGGACAGAGAGAAGATCAGGAATTGGGAATTCAAAATTCAATTGAAAAATTTCATTATGTAGCTAAAACATTTGTCCGACGAAAATTTCAGTTTTTTTTCTTTCTGTTAGATTATAAAAATTTGTGATCAACTTGGTGTACATACAAAACCGAGAGTTACCCCTCAAAATATTTTAATCGTGCCTTTATTTGGATGGTAACCTTTGCACCATCAAATACGACATATATATCTTTTCCATTCAGGTATGACGAAAGCTTGCATATACTATCTGAAAATGTGATCAGTGATTATGGACTATGGACAGATACTTATCAATGTAAATGGCCTGATGTAAGAACGATAAAAATATACATTTTCATTATTTTGACTTTTTTTTGCTCAAGGACGCTCTACATAGTACACCTGCGAAGTATTTTACGAAATTAAACGATGAGTACATTTCGAATTTATCGGAAGAAATTAAAAATTCAAAAATGATTATTACATTTTCACATTTTCTAACTAGCAAGTCAGTATTTGTGTAAGAGTATATAGAGAATAATGTCGTGTTTTGTAAATATAGAAAATTGATGATTGCATATATAAATGAAATGAAAGAACGTTCGAAAAAAAGGCAACCAACTACGACGATTAATCCAGTGCGATATCCGAATTTTTCATTAGTAGCCGGAACGGAATTATTAAACGAACAACTCGAACGAATTAAACCACAAGTGCATATTTTCGGTAGATTTAATTAGCAAAAAAAACACACAAATTTATACAAAATAATTTTCTTTTCAGGTCACAGTCACCGTAAAATGACACTCGATATTGGCGATGGGATTCGATATATCAACAATCCATTAGGATACGTTCGAGAGAGACAACTTGGTTTGATTGAATCACCACATGAACTTTTTGAGATTTGATTTGCACATCTTCCAAACATAAAACACACATTGTTTCTGTAAATTTATCATCAGCGAGACAATTAATTGCTACTAAATCTGAATGATCGATTGATGTAATACTTGAGTGAGAACTTAAGATATTCTGTAGTTCATTCATGCACTCAACTGAATCGATTCGAACACCACAATCTGTCTCACGGTACTATCATTGCAGTCTAGAAGCTGATGAAGTTGAAAGTTCAGTTGAATAAATAAAATTGTAAATTTAAATTCAATTTTTAAATAGAAAACTAGTGAGTGATTAATACAAAAGTAGTTGAGACTTTCGAGAAAATTGTTTTTTTTTCGTGTTGATATAAAAGATATTTTTTGAAACAAAGCTAACACTTATATTATAATTAATCGGATGAAACAACATCAATTTTTATTTCTATAGCAAACATACATTACAAGTAACAAAAGCGAAACTACACAGACAAAGCAAAGCAATGAATGATTCAGTTTAAATGAGTTGAAAAACATTGAGTTTGATTATAATTTGTTAAAGGTCCCACACGTAATCCATCATCTTTCCATTGATTATTCTCATCAAGATAATAACAACCCGATGCAAATATTCTTAATTGATAATTTGATGTAAAATTAAATTTTTGATTAGTTATGGGTGGTTTAGTTGCAGTCACGATTTCTGAAGGATTCAATTCTCTTAAACCGAAAACGAATGAATGATGATTTCGAGTCTGTTGATTATCGAGAAAATAATTGAAATTCGAAGAATTAAGAATTATCCAACCATCGATTTGACTTGTTGAATCGTTCAATAGTGGAATTTGAT
>Ga0209952_1001587_pt1 | contig 18700 bp, 15 predicted proteins | sample ThiBiot_750_biof_2_FD_183951 | JGI IMG/M metagenome (GOLD analysis project Ga0209952, IMG submission 183951) | Wastewater bioreactor microbial communities from Cape Town, South Africa - Thiocy_cont_750_biof (SPAdes) | ecosystem: Engineered > Bioreactor > Thiocyanate-remediating >...
AATGTAGGGGCTCGGCTACCGATTTGACAGCCGTTTGGCGACCGATCCCCTGTTCCCGTGTCTATTCCGCCGGTTGCAGCCGCGCCGCGGGTTTGCGCGGCGCGATCCAGAACGCGTCCGGGCGCTCGAACAGGAAATCCAACCGTGTGCCACGGCAGACCCACCAGATCGCGACGGCACCGGTAACCCCGATGAAGGTGACCACGGCGGAGATCGTGCCGATGTCGTGGATCAGGCCGGTCTTCATCAGCAAGGTGCGTGAGGTCGCCATCGGCAGGAAGAAGGCCAAGTAAATGACGATGGAATGCTCGCCGAAATAGCGGATGAAATCGAGCCAGTGCTGCCGCGCCAGCAGGGTGCCGATGGTGATGATGGCGCAAGCCCCGGCAATGCCGAGCGCCAGCGAGACGACCGGCAGATCGGCGTGGCCGAAATGGGTCAGCGCGCCGTTGACGAGCGCCCACAGCGCCAGTCCCGCCAAGGCAAAGCCCGGGTAGGTCCGGGCGTTATTGGACAGGCGGAACACATGGGCAGCGAACAGGTATCCTGAATAGAAATAGATGAAGCGCATGGCGAATTCGTCGATCACGACCCAGCCGGTGGAGACATGCGCCATCTCCAGCGCCGCGCCGACAAGCCAGATCGCGAGCGGCGGCACGCGCAGCGTCAGTTTGGTGACGATGAAGAAGATCGGCAGCAGGTAGATGAACCACAGCGTGCCGAACGGATCGATGAACGACAGCAGATAAAGTTTCGCGACGCCCATCCAGCCCATCTCGGCGGCGAAGGCGGGGGCCTTGAAGCCGAACTGAATCGTCACCCACAGCACGTAGAAATAGGCAAAATGCACCACCTTGCGGTCGAGATAGGTGCGCCAGTCGCGGTCGATCACGCGCGACAGGAACAGGCCGGAGATCAAGAAGAAGTCCGGCATCCGGAACGGCCGGGCGAACTCGACGACATGATGCATGAAGCCGGTCTGCCCGGCGGCAGCCTCGACGCCCAGCACCGAATGCATCATCACCACCATGACGATGCAGATGCCCTTGGCATAATCGACCCAGTCGAGCCGGTCAGGGGCCGCTGCTGCGGAGATGGCTGTGCCGTTTCGGGTCATCGCTGTGCCTTTTGGGATCGTGGAGGCGGACATTACGGGCGAAGAGTTTCGTTCCCGTTGCGCGATACAAGGAATGTGCCGCCTTTCCGGAACCCGCTATTAAGACAGCGGGCGCGACCCGCCGCTGGAGCACGATCCCGAAAAGTGGAAACCGGTTTTCGGATAAGATCGTGCCCTGTCAAGAAAACGCTAACGTTAATCGGACCCTATCGCCGTTGACCCGCAGCTTCCCCACGCCTCTGCCGATCGATGCCGTGCTCGATGAGCTCGCGACGGCCCTCGCGCATCGGCCGACGGCGGTGCTGGTGGCGCCGCCTGGCGCTGGCAAGACCACGCGAGTGCCGCTGGCGCTGCTCGATGAACCATGGATCGGCAGCGGCAAGATCATCGTGCTCGAGCCGCGCCGGATCGCCGCGCGCGCCAGCGCCGAGCGCATGGCGCAGACCTTGGGTGAACGTGTCGGCGAGACGGTCGGCTATCGCGTACGCTTCGGCTCGAAAATCTCGCGCGCGACCCGGATCGAGGTCGTCACCGAAGGCATTTTTGCGCAACAGATTCTGAACGATCCGGAATTGAACGGCATCGCGGCGGTGTTGTTCGACGAATTTCACGAGCGCTCGCTCGATGCCGATCTCGGCCTTGCACTGGCGCGCGACGTGCAGACCGGCCTGCGCGAGGACCTTCGCATTCTGGTGATGTCGGCAACGCTCGATGGTGCACGGGTCGCGGCGCTGCTTGGCGACGCGCCGGTAGTCGCCAGTGAGGGCCGGGCCTTTCCTGTGGAGACGCGGTACCTCGGCCGCAAGCCGGATGCGCCGCTGGAGCGGCAGATGGCCGACGCTATTGCCACGGCTTTACGCGCCGACGCTGGCTCCGTGTTGGCATTCCTGCCTGGCGCGGCGGAAATCCGCCGCACCCAAACAATGCTTGAAGAACGCATGCACGATGCCGGCGTCGATATCGTGCCGCTGTTCGGCGCGCTCGATGCGACTGTGCAGGATCGCGCCATCGCACCGTCACCGCAGGGACGGCGCAAGGTGGTGCTGGCGACCTCGATCGCGGAAACCTCGCTCACCATCGACGGCGTGCGCATCGTGGTCGATTCTGGACTGGCGCGGGTGCCGCGCTACGAGCCTGATATCGGACTGACGCGGCTGGAAACGGTGCGTGCCTCGCGCGCCGCCGTCGATCAGCGGCGCGGTCGCGCCGGACGTACCGAGCCCGGCATCTGCTATCGGCTATGGGACGAGCCGCAGACTGTGTCGTTGCCGGCCTACACCACGCCGGAAATTCTCGCCGCTGATCTCTCGTCGCTGGTGCTCGATCTGGCGCAATGGGGCGTGCGCGATCCGGCGACGCTGGCGTTTCTCGATCCGCCGCCGCTGCCCGCGCTATCTGAAGCGCGAGACTTGTTACGCCAACTCGGCGCACTCGATAATGACGGCCGCATCACAGCGGAAGGTCAGGCGCTGCGCGCACTCGCGCTGCCGCCACGATTGGCGCGCATGATCGTCGACGCGCATCGCTTCGGCGCGGCGCAGGAGGCCGCCGATATCGCGGCTGTCCTCACCGAGCGCGGACTGGGCGGCGACAGCGTCGATCTCGACGCACGGCTCGACCAATTCCGCCGCGACCGCTCGCAGCGCGCGTCGAGCGCGAAGCAATTGGCGAAGCGATGGGTCGCGCAGGTGTCTTCTTCTCCCTCACAAGAAGGAGGGAAGCTTTCGTCCTCCGGCGCCTTGCTGGCGCTGGCGTTTCCGGATCGCGTCGCGAAGAATCGCGGTAACGGCAGCTTCGTGCTGGCGAATGGGCGTGGCGCGGCGATGGATCAAGCCGCCGCATTGGCGCGCGCGCCTTACATCGCGGTCGGCGAAATGACCGGTACCGCCGCGCGGGGACGCATCCTGCTTGCGGCGCCGATGACTCAAGCCGAGATCGAGGCGCACTTTGCTGACGAGATCGCAAGCGCTGACGAGATGTGGTTCGACAAGGATGCGATGGCGCTACGCGGGCGTCGTCGAAAACGACTTCATGCGATCACGCTTGCTGAAGCGCCGTTGCAGATATCACCCTCCGAAGACAGCGCGAAAATTTTTGCGGAGGGATTGGTGGCCGCCGGACTCGATCGCCTGCCGTGGTCGAAGGCGCTCACGCAATGGCGCGGCCGCGTGATGTTCTTGCGTGCGGCCGAAGGTGACGTTTGGCCCGACCTTTCCGATGAGGGACTAGCGGCGGCCGCTGACTCTTGGCTGGCATCCGCACTATTCGACAAGACGTCGCTAAAGGATTTCTCCGCAGGCGATCTGTCGGAAGCATTGATGGCGTTGTTGTCGTGGGATCTGCGCGCGCGGCTCGACCGCGAGGCGCCGACACATTTCGAGGCGCCGACCGGCTCGATGCTGCCGATCGATTACGAGGCCGAGCAGGGGCCGACCATTGCTGTCCGTTTGCAGGAATTGTTTGGTCTGAAAGTCCATCCGGCGGTCGCGAAGGGCAAGGTGCCACTGGTGCTGGAGTTGCTGTCGCCGGCGCATCGGCCGGTGCAGGTGACGCGCGACCTACCGGGTTTCTGGCGTGGCAGTTACGCGGCGGTGCGTGCCGACCTGCGTGGTCGCTATCCGCGCCACCCCTGGCCGGAGGATCCGGCAGTGGCGGAGCCGACGCGGCGCGCCAAGCCGCGCGGAACTTAAACGCAGCACTTCGTTAACGCTAAACTCACGGTTTTAGCCAAAATACGTAGGATCCCGGTCGTGGTTTGCGGCGCGGGTGACGTAGCGTTCAGCGTGCGAACTGCGAGTGATGGTATGCGTGGCGTATTGATTTTGGCGGGCGTGATGATCGGCCTCGGCACGGTCATGGCTCAGGTTGCCGATCACATGATGGCCGCTTCGGCCACCACCGCGCCGTCGGTGATGCTGGCTGCGACTGAATCACCTGCATCCGGCGTTCGCAGCGTCGTTGTGCCGCGTGACCGGCATGGTCACTTCCAGACCGAAGGGCGTATCGAAGGTCAACGCATCAAATTCATGGTCGATACCGGCGCGTCGGTGGTCGCGATGAACGAAACTTCGGCGGCACGGATCGGCGTGCGTCCGGCGCGTAGCGAGTTCAACGTGAAGGTGACCACCGCCAACGGCGTGATCAAAGCCGCGCGGACGCGGCTTGCGATGGTTCAGATCGGCGATCTGGCTGTCCGCGACGTCGATGCCATGGTGCTGCCGGACGAGGCGCTGTCGCAGAATCTGCTCGGCCTGTCGTTTCTGGGCAGATTGAAGCGGTTCGAATACGCCGGCGGCCGAATGGTGTTGGAGCAGTAGCGCCAGCGCTCGGTCTTTGCCGTGCCGCGTTGCTGCCAATCCGCCGCAATTTCCCCCTAACCAGTCCTCCCGCCTTTCCTCCGCGCCGTGCATTCGCTATGGCTGCGGGGTACTTTGTCCATCACCTTTTTCAGAAGGCCGTTCGCATGTTTCCCAAGCCGAAGCCCGTCCTGGTGCCGAATACGCTCGCTTATGAATCCGAGCCAATGGTGAAGCCGACCGGCTTTCGCGAATACGATGCGCGCTGGTTGTTCGGCAAGGAAATCAACCTGATGGGTATTCAGGCGCTGGGCATGGGGCTCGGCGCGCTGATCGCGGAGATGGGGCAGAAGCAGGAGATCGTCACCGGCCACGATTTTCGCGGCTATTCGTCGTCGATCAAATACGCGCTGATCTCCGGCCTGTTGGCGTCGGGCTGCAAGGTGCATGACATCGGCTTGTGCATGACGCCGATGGCCTATTTCGCGCAGTTCGAACTCGACGTGCCGTGCGTCGCCATGGTCACCGCCTCGCATAACGATAATGGCTGGACCGGCGTGAAGATGGGCGCCAACCGGCCGCTGACCTTCGGGCCGGATGAGATGACCCGGTTGAAGGAAATCGTGCTCAACGCCGACTTCAAGAACAAGGTCGGCGGCAGCTATCAGTTTCACGAGAATTTCCCGGCGCGCTACATCGCCGATCTGACCAAGCGGCCGAAGCTGAAGCGCAAGCTCAAGGTCGTGGTCGCCTGCGGCAATGGCACCGCCGGCGCCTTCGCGCCGCAGGTGATGGAAGCGATCGGTTGCGAAGTGATCCCGCTCGATACCGAACTCGATCACACCTTTCCGAAGTACAATCCAAATCCGGAAGACATGGAGATGCTCCATGCCATCCGCGATGCTGTGCTCGAACACAAGGCCGACGTCGGTCTCGGCTTCGACGGCGACGGTGACCGCTGCGGTGTGGTCGACAACACGGGCGAGGAGATTTTCGCCGACAAGGTCGGCGTGATGCTGGCGCGCGATATTTCGGCGATCCACAAGGATGCGCAGTTCGTCGTCGACGTGAAGTCTACCGGCCTCTTCGTGACGGACCCGGTGTTGCAGAAGCAGGGTGCCAAGGCGACCTACTGGAAGACCGGGCATTCCTACATGAAGCGGCGCACGCACGAACTGGGTGCGTTGGCCGGCTTCGAAAAGTCGGGCCACTTCTTCTTTAACCCGCCCTTCGGCCGCGGTTACGACGACGGCCTGATTTCCGCGATCGCGGTGTGCGACATGCTGGATCGTGCGCCCGGCAAGTCGATGTCCGATCTCAAGAACGCGTTGCCGAAGACGTGGTCGTCGCCGACCATGTCGCCGCACTGCGCGGACGAAACCAAGTACGGCATCGTCGAAGCGGTGGTGAAGCATTTCGAGGCTGCGAAGGCCAAGGGCGACAAGGTCGCAGGCCAGGCGATCCGCGATCTCGTCACCGTCAATGGCGTGCGTGTCACGGTTGAGGATGGAAGCTGGGGCCTGGTACGGGCGTCGTCCAACAAGCCTGAACTAGTGGTCGTCGTCGAGAGCCCGGTGTCGGAGCAGCGGATGCGCGACATGTTCGAGGCGATGGACAGCGTGCTGCGCACTCATCCCGAAGTCGGCGAATACAATCAAAAGATCTAAGACGAGGACGGCGGGCCGCTTCTATACGAGAGCGGCCCGCCGTCGATATCAAATGGATGCTTGCGCCAGTTGCCGCTCGGCGGCGATGCGGCGCAGCTTGGCGTCCTGGAAGTCGTGCATCCCGACCTGCCATTGCAGGCCAACGACGGCGCCTTTGACCGGTTGCAGCAGCGCCAGCGAACTCACCAGCGTGATCGGCAGCCAGATCAGTGCATGGACCCAGTACGGCGGGGCATAAGCCGTTTCCACCGCCAGCAGCGCCGGCACCACGGCATGGCCGACCACCACGATCACCAGATAGGCCGGCAGGTCGTCGGCGCGCTGGGCGGCGTAGCTCTCGCCGCAGACGTCGCAATGATCGACGACCTTGAGGAAGCGGCCGAACAGGCGGCCCTCGCCGCAATGCGGGCACTTCATGGTGAAGCCGCGCCACAGCGCACGACCGAGAGAAACAGCATTTGTCATGGTGAATGTCCTAGGCGGATTGTTCTTGACCAAAAGCTTGATCCATACAATATAGATTGTCGGCGGACATTCAAAGGAAATGTAGGCATTTGCATGGATTGGTTCCCTACAATAGCGGAATGGCAGGGGCCGATCTATCTGCGGATCGTCGATGCGCTGAGCGCCGACATCAACAGCCGGCGGCTGAACCGGGGCCAGCAGCTCCCGACCCATCGGGCGCTGGCCGAAGCGCTCGGCGTCGATCTCACCACGGTGACGCGCGCGTATGGCGAGGCGCGCCGGCGCGGATTGATCGAGGCGCGGGTGGGACAGGGGACGTTCGTGTCCGAGACCACGGCGCGGCAGGCGGCGGATATTCCGGTGCAGGTCAAGATCGATCTGTCGATGAACGTGCCGCCGCAGCCGGTGGAGGCCAATCTCGATCTCCGCATCGCGCAGGGCCTTGCCGCGATCCGCAGCGAGTCGAGTTTCAGCGCCTATCTCAACTATGCACGGCCCGGCGGCAGCGACGATGAGCGCGAGGTGGCGGCCCAATGGCTACGGCCGCGGCTGACGACGGCGGCGCCGGAGCGGCTGGTGATCTATCCGGGGACACAGGCCGTTCTGTTCAACACGCTGCTGGCGTTGACCTCGCCGGGCGACGTCATGCTCACCGAAAATCTCACGTTCCCCGGAATCAAGGCCGCGGCGAGCCGGCTCGGCGTGCGGCTGGTCGGCGTCGAGATGGATCGCGACGGCGTGCTGCCGGATGCGCTTGCGGCGGCGTGCAGGCAACATCAGCCGAAGGCGATCTATCTCATCCCCACCTTGCATAATCCATCGACGGCGACGCTGCCGCCGACGCGTCGACACGCTGTCGCGGACATCGTGCGCCAATATGGAGTGTGGTTGATCGAGGACGATGCCTACGGTTTGCTCGAACCATCGGTGCAGCCGATCGCCGATCTCGTTCCGGAGCGAACCTATTTCGCGGCGAGCATGTCGAAGTGCATCGCACCGGCGCTACGAGCGTCCTATCTGCTGGTGCCTGATCTCGCCGCCGAACAGGTCATGCGCAACAACTTGCAGGCCACCATGCAGATGCCGCCGCTGTTGATGGTGGCGCTGCTGACGCACTGGATTCGGACCGGCGTCGCCGATCAGATCATTCAGGCCATCCGCAACGAGGCGATGGGACGCCAGCAACTGGCGGCGCGGCTGCTGCATGGATTGCAGTTCGCGGCGCGGCCGGCGGGACATCACCTCTGGCTGGCGCTGCCACGGCAATGGCACAGCGCCGAATTCCTGTCGGACGTGTTGCGGCACGGCCTCGCTGTGGTTGGGCGCGATGCTTTCGCCGTGGGAGAGAACGCGGCGCAAGGGGTGCGGGTGTCGCTCGGCGCGGCGCGCAATCGTGCCGAACTGTCGCAGGCGCTGCAACTGCTTGCGAACACGCTGCGCTCGCCGCCGTCTGATATCCAGATCGTGTGACGCGCGTTGGCGCGGCGTCAGATGCCGAGATAGGCTTGCCGCACTCGCTCGTCGGCGAGCAGGTCCGCGCCGCTGCCGGACAGCGTGACGCGGCCGTTCTCAAGGACGTAGGCGCGGGTCGCGATCTTCAGCGACACCGCGACATTCTGCTCTACCAGCACGCAGGTCATGCCGCCGGCGTTGAGATCGCAGATCGTCTTCAGCACGTCATGAACGATGGTCGGCGCGAGGCCGAGCGACGGTTCGTCGAACATGATGAGTTTCGGCTCACCCATCAGGCAGCGCCCGATCGCCAGCATCTGCTGTTCGCCGCCGGACAGCGTGCCCGCCGCCTGACCGATGCGCTCGGAAAGGCGCGGAAACATCGTCAGCACGCGGTCGCGATTCTGCGCGCGATGCGGCCGCGCATGGGGCAGCATCGCGCCCATGTCGAGATTCTCGGACACCGTCAGCGAAGGGAATATCTGCCGTCCCTCGGCGACCTGTCCGATGCCGAGATCGCACACCCGATGGCTCGGCAGTCCCGCGATGTCAGCACCGCGAAAAAGGATGCGGCCGCCGGTCGGCCGGTGCATTCCGGCGATAGTGCGGATCAACGACGTCTTGCCGGCGCCGTTGGCACCGACGATGGCGACAATGGCGCCTTCGTCGACGGTGAGCGACACGCCGTCGAGGGCTTGCGCGTCGCCATAGTGAACGCTGAGATTCTCGATCCTGAGCATCACAGCGACTCCGCGCCGAGATAGGATTCGACGACGGCGGGATCGCGCAGCACCTGCTCCGGGTTGCCCTCCGCGATGGCTGCGCCGTGATGCAGCACCAGGATGCGCGAGGCCAGTGCGGTGACCGCGCGCATGACGTGCTCGATCAGCAGGATGGTCAGGCCGCCGCGATTGAGATCGCGCAGCGTGGCGACGATGCGATCGGTTTCGGTCGGGCGCAGCCCGGCCATCACCTCGTCGAGCAGCAACAGTTTCGGTCCGGTCGCCAGCGCCCGCGCCACTTCCAGCCGCTTGCGGTCAGGCAATGTCAGGCTGGAGGCGATCTGTGCGCGCTTGTCGAACAGGTCGAGCCGCGCCAGCGTGTCGCGCGCGATCTTTTCGGCATCATGGACCGTTTTGGTCTGCATCAGGGCGCCGATGATGACGTTGTCCTCGACGGTCAGCGCGGGGAACGGCCGTACCAGTTGGAAGGTCCGGCCGACGCCGAGCCGCGCGATCTGGTCGGAGCGAAGGCCCTGGATCTGTTGGCCGGCGAAGGTGATCGATCCTTCGTCGGGCGGGAGCGCGCCCGCGATCATGTTGAACAACGTCGTCTTGCCGGCGCCGTTCGGGCCGATTACCGCGAAGATGTCACCCTGTTGAACCTCGAAGCTGACGCGGCTGACAGCGGCGAGGCCACGAAAGCGCTTGCTGATGCCGTCGATGGTAAGCAGGGCGGTCATGCGCGTGGCCTGTCGAGACCGAGCTTGCGGGCAAGCCACGGCCACACGCCGCTCGGTTGCAACGTGATGATCACCATCAAGGTCAGCCCGTAGAAGATCGATTTGGCGCCCGGCGTGTTGATGCCGAAGTGCTGCATCAAAGCGGTGAGGCTTTCGCCGAGCGGCGTCAGCAATATGGCGCCGACGATCGGGCCGAACACGGTGCCGAGGCCGCCGATGATCGGCGCCATGATGATCTCGATGGAGCGGCCGATATCGAACACCTGCGACGGAAAAAGGTTGCGATAATAGAAACCGTAGAACACGCCGCCCACGGCGGTCATGCTGGCGGATATCAGCATCGCGATCATCTTGGCGCGGAAGATATCGATGCCGGCGGCTTGCGCGGCTTCCGGGTCTTCACGCACTGCGAGCCAGCGATAGCCGAGCGGCGAACGGCGGAGCCACGCCACCAGCAACGTCGCGGCAGCTGCGAGGATCAGCGCGAGATAATAATACAGCAGCGGCCCGCCGCCGAGATTCCACCATTTGTCCGAGCCGGGGCTGTTGACCGAGAGGAACAAGCCGGCCGATGCGCCGGTGATTTGCAGGTGATCAAAGCCGATGCGGGTGAATTCGGCGAAGGCGATGGTGAGCAGCGCGAAGTAAACGCCCTCGATGGCGAAGCGCCAGCCGAGCCAGCCGACGATCATGCCGGCGGCGGCCGCGACCGGAATGGCGATGAATACACCGATCCAGGGGCCGATGCCGAACAGCGTCCACAGCGCGGTCGCGGTATAGGCGCCGAGCCCGAGATAGAGCGCGTGGCCGAGCGAGAGTTGCCCGGCAAAGCCCATCAGCAGATTCCACGCCTGCCCGAGATAGGCGAAGTAGAACACCAGGATCAGCACCGACAGCAGATAGCGGTCGGCGACCAGCGGTGCGGCGATTGCGGCTGCCAACGCCGCAAGGCAGAAAATTTTGCCGCGCGTGGGCAGGCGCTGCCAGATATCCCTCATAGCCGCCGCCCCATCAGGCCCTGCGGGCGCAGCACCAGCACGAGGATCAGGAGCGCAAAGGAGAACATGCTTTTCATCGATGGCTGGATGTAGAAGCCGGCGAGCGCTTCGGAGATGCCGATCAGCACGCCGCCGACCAGCGCGCCCGCCATCGAGCCGAGCCCGCCGATAATAACAATAACGAATGCGAGAAGAGTGTAGGCCGGTGCAAGTCCGGGCGATGCGTCGGCGATGGTTGCCATCAGGGTGCCCGCTGCGCCGATGCAGGCGAAGCCGAGCCCGAATGTGACGGCATAGAGTTGCTTGACGTTGAGGCCGACGACGCCCGCACCGGTGAGATTATCGGCGCAGGCGCGGATCGCCGTGCCGGTTCGCGTGTAGCGGAAGAACAGGAACAGCGCGATGCAGATCGCGAACGCGCCCAGCGCTGCGAACACGCGCACCTTGTCGATGAACAACGAGCCGACGGTGTAACTGTCGAAACTGTAGGGCAGGTTGATGGGGCGCGCATCCGGACCGAAGATCAGCAGCAGGCCGTTGACCACTACGGTGGCGAGGCCCACTAGCAGGATGAACTGCTCATGCTCGGCGCGACTGACGAAGGGCTCGACCAGCATGCGTTGCAGGACATAGCCGAGAAAGAAAAACGCTGCCGCGATCGGCAACAGCGACACCAGCGGCGAGACGCCCAGCATGTCGAACAGCAGGAACGCCGCGTACATCGCGACCACGGTGAACTCGCCGTGGGCGAAATTGACCACCCGCATGACGCCGAAAATGACCGAGAGGCCAAGCGCCATCAGCCCGTAGACGAGCCCGGTGAGAATCCCTTGAACGATAATATTCAAGGTAATCGCCGTCATTCGTAACTCCGGCTCCTGGCGTTATCGCGGGAGCGTCTTGAAAGGATTGCGTATGAGGTCAGTGAAGCACCGCGCGGCGCGCGATGCTTCATGATCGATGGAGGTGCGGAAACGTCAGGTCACTTGCGGCCCTGCCACGGCGGCATCGGCAGCACCGGCGTCATGGTCGCGACCTCCGCCGGCAGCACCACCGTCGGGGTCTGGTTGCGGTTCTGCACGCTTGCAGATGGAATGTCGTTGTTCTGGCCCTTCTCGTCGAACTTGATCGGCCCGCCGATCATGGCGTGATCGACGAGGTTGGTGGCCTTCAGCGCCTTCATCAGCTCGGGCCCGTTGGTGGTGCCGGCGCGCTTGAAGGCGTCGCCCGCGATCATCAACGCATCGAAGGTGAAACCGACGTTGAAGCATTCGACGGCGAAGCGGAATTTCGGCTGCGCCTTGGTGTAGGCTGCCTCCAGCGCCTGTGTGACCTTGGACTTCGGATTGGCCCACGGCAGCGCGTCGATGTGGTAGTCGGCCAGCGGGCCGAGCGCCTTGTAGAATTCCTCGTCGTAGAGGCCGGGTGCGCCGGGCGAGATGATGCCCATCGGCTGGAATTTCTGCCGCACGGTGTCGCGCACCAGCTTGATGGCGTCGGCGGCGCGCGTCACCACCAGCAGCAGGTCCGGGTTGAGGCCGCGGATCTTGGTGACCTCCACCGAGAGGTCCTGCGCCTTCGGATCGTAGGGGATCGATTCCAGCAGCTTGAACGGCAGTCCCGACTTCGGGAACAGCGCGTCCATGCCCTTGCGCTGTGCCAGACCGAAGTTGTCGTTGGCGTGCAGGAAAACGGCGGTCTTCGGCGCGATCTTGGTGGCGTCGATCAGCGCCTGGATCTGATGCAGGCCGTTCTTTACCAGCATTCCGCCGGTCGGGAAGTTGCGGACGAGGAATTTGTAGCCCTGTTCGGTCAGTTGCGGCGCGGCGCCGATGTTGACGATCAGCGGCACCTGTCGCTGCTCGCAAACCTGCGCGATGGCCAGCGTGCCGGCGGAGTCGAACGCGCCGACGATGCAGTGCGCGCCTTCGTTGATGGCGCGTTCGGTCTGGGTGCGCGCGACATCCGGATTGGACTCCATATCGATATGCACGAGTTCGACTTTGTAGCCGAGATCGGCCAGTACCTGCGGCGCCACCAGCGCGCCGCGATGGCAGCTCTGGCCGGCTTGCGCGAGGTAGCCGGACTGCGGCAGCAGCACCGCGATCTTCAGGGTCTGCGCCTGGGCCCGGACAATTCCCGGAGCGGCCAGCAGCGCTGCGCCGGCGACGCCGCCCGCGAGCACGCTGCGGCGGCTGAATTTGAATGGATCGTTCGGCATGTCTCTCCTCCTGGATGCCCGCCGTTGAACCGGTCGCGGCCCTGATTGCTGTGTCCTGTCGCGATTATTGCGTGGCGCTGGCGCGATCACAAGCCGCTAGCACCGATGTCGCCTCATCACTTTGGTCTGATCCTCTCGCAATGCGAAAGGTGCATTCGATAAAGCTCTCCGGCGTTATGGCTTCTTCCGCCGAATGAAAGCCCAGGGGCTGGCCTCGGAATCGGTCGGCACTTCGATGTCGATCAAATAAGGCCCGCCGTCCGCCAGCGCGCGCTCCAGCGCCGGGCGGAATTCCTGCGGCGAGGTGACACGCGCCGCGCCGACGCCGAAGGAGTCCGCGAGCTTGACGAAATCCGGATTGACCAGATCGGAAGCGACGACGCGACCGTCGAAGCCCTCCAACTGGTCGCGTCGCACGTTGCCATAGGCGTTGTTGTTGAACACCAGCACCACGACGCCGATCTTGAATTGCACCGCGGTCGCCAGTTCCTGCACGGCGAACATGAAGCCGCCATCGCCGGTGATGGCGACCACCGGCCGGTCCGGGTTCGCCACCTTAGCGCCGAGCGCGGTCGGGAAGCCGGCACCCAGCGTGCCCTGATAGCCGGAGGTGATGAAGGTGCGCGGCTCGTAGACCGGGAAGCCGTACCACGAGGCGAAGCCGACCTGCGACAGCTCATCGGTGACGATGGCGTTGGCGGGAAGCACCTCGCGCAGGATGTTGAGGTACGACATCTGCGGCTGGATCGCCTGAATCTGTTTCAACGTCGATGTCGACGCGGCGCGGATCGCTTCGCGGCGGCCAGGCTGCCGGGTGAAGCCACGCTTTTGTACGGCGGCGAGCAAATCGCGGGTGCCCTCGCGCGCATCGGCGATGATGGCGGTGTCCGGTGCAAAGCGGCGCATTTCCGCCGGATCGATGTCGATGCGGATGGATTGCTGGCCCTCGGGACGATACGGCCACCGCCATGTCGGCAATTCCATCCGGGTGCCGATGCCAATGATGAGATCGGTCTGCGGCCACAGTTCATAGGCTGCGGCCATCGACATGCCGAGATCGTGCGCGTTGCTGACGATGCCGCGACCGCTTCGAAACGCCACCACGGGCGCATCGAGCATTTCCGCCAGTTCGAGAATTTCCTCGCGGGCGTGGATCGCGCCGCTGCCGACGAAGATCATCGGCGCCTTGCTGCCGGCGATCCGTTCGGCGGCAGCCTTGATGCGGTCGCTGTCGGGACGCGGAGCAGGGAGCAGGTCGAACGGCGTGGCGTCGCTGACATCGGTGCGTTGCGTGAAAATATCCCACGGCATTTCCAGCACAGCGGGACCTTGCCGCCCCGATTGCATTTCCTGAAACGCGCGTGACACCAGCGCTGGCGCGGCGTCGGGATATTCGATCCGCTCCGCCCATTTGACGAAGGTGCGCAGTGTCGCGAGCTGGTTCGGCATCTCGTGCAGATGGCCGCGACCCTTGTCGAGGAATGCGGTCGGGACCTGGCCGGTCAGGCACAGCACCGGTTCGTTGCCGCCGAACGCGGTGAGCAGCGCCGCACCGGCATTGAGCACGCCGGGACCGGGGACCACGCTGAACACGCCGGGTCGGCCGGTGGAGCGTGCATAGCCGTAGGCCATGTAGCCGCAGGCCTGCTCATGCCGCGCGCCGATGACTTTCAATTGAGCCTGTTGGAAGGCATCGAACAGGCCATAGACCTGCGCGCCTGGCAGACCGAACACTGTGTCGACGCCGTGCGCGACAAGACCGTTGACGATTGCCTCGCCGCCTGAAGTTGAAGCCATGATCCATTCCAATCGTTCGGGCGCTGGATCGCGTGCCCGCGCGTCGCGAAGACGATACGGCCACGTACCTTTGATCCGAGAATATCGGATCGATACTTGCTATGAAGCGCGCGAGGGATGCAAGAGACTTGTCGCGGATTCGTGGCGCAGCTTGTCTCGCACAGTGTGACGCGCCGAGGGAGCGCTACGATGAGGTGTTGATGCCGACGCGCATGGCGTGCGCCGTGACGTCGTGACGGAAATCCATTGCGGTGCGCTCGAACAGGCTGAATGCCTCGTGCTGAAATTCGGCGACGACCCTGTGCGGCGGCAATCGCCGATCGCCGATCCGACGCTTGAGATGCTCGAGGCGCTCGAGTTGCTCGGACCACAATTGATCGATCAAAGCCATCATCAAGCGGCGCAGGATATCGCCGAACAGGGTTTCGCCGATGTTGGCGACCTTGCCCTCCATCCAGCGGTCGGCCATTGCTTGAATTGTCTGCTTGAGGTTTTCAGACTCGATAGCGCGCTGCGTCGAGTGGGGAGCAAGATCGACGGCGAGCGTCAGGATCGAGCGGATCGCATGATCCAGTCCGGCGATATCCCAGGGTGCATCGGGTGGGGCAAACCGCGCGATCAGGTCGTCGATGGTTTCATGGCGCAATCGCCGGGCGAGAGCGAAGGGATCGGCGCCCTCGCGGATGTCGCGGCGCATATCGTAGAGCGTATCGTATTGATGCTGAATGACCGCGTCGAAACGGAGCAGCCCGAGGCGGCGGTCGAAGCTGCGGGTTTCGTGTCGGGATTGCGCGGAGCGGATCAACCGTGACGCGACGCTCGGTGCGACGGGATTGCTTTGTGCGGGCACGGGCGTGCGGATCGAGGCGGTGGTGAGAAATTCGTCCTCCAGCGCGGTGTGAAAGATCGATCGGCCGGGATCGCCCTGGCGGCCGGCGCGGCCCCGAAGCTGCTGATCCAGCCGCCCGTGATCGTGATGCGTGGTGCCGATCACGAGAAGTCCACCGGCGGCGATCACGCCGGCACGCGTGGCGGCGTCAGTCTCTTCGCCGCCGAGCCGGATATCCGTCCCACGCCCCGCCATCGCGGTGGCAATGGTCACCGCGCCGGGCGCGCCGGCTCCCGCGATGATATGCGCCTCGCGGGCGTGATGCTTGGCGTTGAGCAAGGCGAATGTCCTTGCGGAGGGGGCACCGTTCGCCGGCTCGCTGTCGCGCTGTCGCCAGCCATTGTCTGTGAGTATCATCGCCAGTGCTTCCGATTGCTCGATTGACGGTGCGCCAATCAGCACGGGCTGGCCGCGCGCGTGAGCGTCCTCGATCTCGCGCAGGATCGCCGCGCGCTTGTCGACGGCAGTGGCGTGAAGCACGGACTGGTCGACGCGGATCAGCGGGCGATGGGTCGGGACGGCGATGACATCGAGGTCGTAGACGTCACGATATTCGGCCGCGTCGGTGATCGCGGTGCCGGTCATGCCGGCGAGTTTCGCGTAACGCCTAAAATAAGTCTGGAAGGAGATCGCGGCCAGCGTGCGGGTTTCCTCACCGATCGCGCAGCCCTCTTTCGCTTCCAGCGCTTGATGCAAACCTTCATCGTAGCGCCGACCCGGCATCGGTCGCCCGGTTAGCGGATCGACGATGGTGATCTGCCCGTCCTGAACGACATAGTCGCGATCCCGCGCCAACACGACGTGGGCGCGCAATGCCTGCACGACGTGATGCAGCAAAGAGATCGACGCGATCTCGTGCAGCGTTGCCGAAGCCTTCAGCAAGCCGTGCTGACGCAGCCCGCGTTCGACCTCGCCATATCCCGCTTCGGTCAGTGTGACACGTCGCCGATGATCGATGTCATGGTGGATCGGCTGCAACGCAGCGATCACCGTATCGACAGCCTGATAAAATCCTGCATGGTCGCCGAGCGGGCCGAACAGCGCCAGCGGCATCGTGGCCTCGTCGATCAACGTGGCGTCGGCTTCGTCGATCAGCGCGAAGGCATGGCCGCGCTGCACGGTTTCCGCAGCCGTGAATTTCATGTTGTCGCGCAGATAATCGAAGCCGAACTCACTGGCGATGCCGTAGGTGATGTCACGGCGATAGGCTTCGCGCCGCGCGTCGTCATCCATGTCCTGGGTGATGACGCCGACGCTGAGGCCGAGGAGATCGTAGGCCGGCCGCATCCAGGTCGCGTCGCGCGCGGCGAGGTAATCGTTCGGTACAGCGACGTGAACGCCATTGCCGGATAACGCATTGAGCGCGCAGACCAGCGTGGCGGTGAGCGTCTTGCCTTCGCCGGTCTTCATCTCGGCAATATAGCCGTCGTGGAGCGCAAGCGCGCCGATCAGTTGCGCCGGGACGGGGTGTTCGTTAAGCGCGCGGCGCGCGGCCTCGCGGGCTAGCGCGAAAATCTCGATTTTGATCCTGTCGAGCGCGTCGCCAGCCTGCGCCTGCCGTCGCAATTCATCGGCCCGCTCGCGCAGCGCGGCATCCGAAAGCCGCCGGTGGCCGGTTTCCAAAGCGATAATCTGGCGAGCTGCATTTTCGTATTGCGAGAGTTTGCGGCGAGCCGCGAAACCCAGCGCGCGCCGCGCCAGCCGCAGCATCATTTCAGTTCGAAGAGGATCGGCACCGTGAACGCGAACTGCGTGCCGCCGATATCCGCGGGCGGCTTCGGCAGCGGTTGGGCGCGTTGCAGGAGTTCGAGCGTTTCATGGTCGAGCGCCTGCGAGCCGCTGCCCTTCACGATTTTGCTGGACATGATGTGACCATGGCGATCGATCACAAAAGCGACGCGAGCCGTACCGGATTCGCGGCGAACCTGGGCTTCATGCGGATAGCGCTTGTTGCGTTGCAGGTGCAGCGCCAGCCGCCGCTTCCAGCTCACCAACTCGGCCTTGCGCGAGGCGGCAGCGGTCGGCGCAGTGGTGGTCGAGGCGGAAACCAGCGGAGGCGAGGCGTTCGGCGTTTTCTCCTTCTCCTCCTTCTTTTCCTCCTCCTGTTTCTTCGGCTCCGGAGGCGTTTCCAGCGCGACGTCGGGCTCCTTCACCTGCGGCAGCGGCGGTTCGGGGTCCGGCTTCTCCTCGGTCTTCTGCTCGGCCTTCTCCTGAGGCGGCGGGGCCTCGTCGGTCTGCATCTGCTCCTCGCCCGGAGCGACATCGCGGGCGACCGCGTCGTGGAACGACTCGGTGGTGAAATCGACTTCGATCGCGGTGGTGGTGTCGAAGGTGTCGCCTTCCTCGGCTGGCGCCCTCAGCAGTGCGGCGGCCACCGCGCCGTGTAGCGACAGCACGGCAATGAAGCACACGGCCCAGCGCAACAGGTCGCGACGCGTGACGCCGCGATAGGGCCGCGCCGCGTTCATTGCGCGCCCCCGCTCGGCGGCGCGCCAGCAGCAGCTTGCGGACCGGTCGATTCAAGCCCGACCAGCGCGATCTTAAGATAACCGGCGCCGCGGATGTCGTTCATCAACGTCATCACGTCGCCATAGGGGACGGTCTTGTCGGCGCGCACGAACAGCCGCTTGCTGTGGTCGGACGACGTCACCGAGGCGAGCGACGCTGCCAAGGTAGCGCGCGAGATCGGGGTCTCGCCGACCGCCAGCGAACGGTCGGCCTTCAAGGTGATGAAGACCGGCTTGTCGGGGCGTGGCTGTTTCGTTGCCGTCGAGGCCGGCAAGTCTACGGCGATATCGACGGTTGCGAGCGGCGCGGCAATCATGAAGATGATCAGCAGCACCAGAATGACGTCGATGAACGGCGTCACATTGATGTCGCTCACCGGCATCATCTCGTCGTCGGACGAGGCTTGTGGAAGTTGGGCGCCCACGCGCGTTACTCCGCGGCGCGCCGGTGCGGCGTCAGTTCCACCCGGTTGAGGTCGCGGCTGACCATGCGCATCAGTTCGGCGGAGCCGTCGCCCAGCAGGCCGCGATAGCTGGCGATGGCGCGCGCGAACATGTTGTAGATCATCACCGCCGGGATCGCCGCCACCAGACCCATCGCGGTGGCGAGCAGCGCTTCGGCGATGCCGGGCGCGACGACGGCCAGATTGGTGGTCTGCGATTTCGAAATGCCGATGAAGGCATTCATGATGCCCCAGACGGTGCCGAACAGACCGACGAACGGCGCGGTCGATCCGATCGTTGCCAGGATGCTGGTGCCGCGCGTCATGCGTCGGGATGCCGCCGCCTCGAGCCGGCTGAACAACGAGGCGACACGTTCCTTGACGCC
>Ga0209952_1001596_pt1 | contig 18622 bp, 19 predicted proteins | sample ThiBiot_750_biof_2_FD_183951 | JGI IMG/M metagenome (GOLD analysis project Ga0209952, IMG submission 183951) | Wastewater bioreactor microbial communities from Cape Town, South Africa - Thiocy_cont_750_biof (SPAdes) | ecosystem: Engineered > Bioreactor > Thiocyanate-remediating >...
CATAGATGTCACTGGATGATTGTTTTTCGAAATTCATATCTAATCTAATTCAATGATATCAACTTCCGAGTTAGTTTGTTTGTATCATCATCGTCGATATGCAAGTCGAATTCAACGAATTATCAATCTTTTTCGAACGACTCACCGACCGATTAAATGTGACTTGAATTTTCTCGCTAAAAATGCGCTCTGCATTTGCAAACTAAAACCTCAAACACCAAATGTCCATGAAAATGAGTTTGTTGAAATACAAAAGCAATATCAACATCTGCCTACAACTCAATTCATCAATGAAGCCAATCGAATCTTAGCAATTTGTTCATGTCAAATTTCGAATTACAGATTAATGAAATTTATTTGTGATCTATCAAATGAAGAACTTCTTCAACAGACTATTAAGCAAACACGAAAAGCACAATTGATTCGTTCGTCACGTTATTCATTATTAATTCGTCGTCGAATTCAATTGAATATACCTCGTCAAAAAATGTTACAACTAATTGGAACTCGAGGACGTATTCATAAACAACTCATGTCTGAAACGAATACAAACATTCATTTCGAAAATCTTCCATATACGATTGCTCAAAAAAATAAAAATCGCACAACTACATTCGATCTCGAAGCATTTCAATCAGCTATTCCTCTCAATGTCGTTCTAACGGGTGATTCCGAACAAACAATTGAAAATGCAATAAAAGTTCTTGAAAGATTTGAAAATAAATAGATCAGAAAACTTAGTTCGACACCTCACACACGTTTCTTTGGAATTTATTTTTAAATTTGAAATAAATCGAATTACAGATTGTTTTTTTTTTGTTGGCTTCTTATTTGTTTCTCTGTCGGTGCAAATCCATACATAGTACATTTAAAATAAAACAAAAAAGAAAAAGAAAAAGAAATTCAATTATTGTTTTTTTTTCGTCATGAGAGAAAACTCGATTGCACCAGAACCCTTAACAAAACTTGTGTGGCGTTTCGATACGAGAATATCGAATGATATTCATGATGATTACGATATTTTCTATTCCGAACAGCTAAGTAATCCGCGAACAGCAGGAGAAAACGTTCATCTTGTTGAACGATATTTATTTGAAGTGGGTTTTCTGTTGTTGTTGTTGTTGCTCAAATCAAAACTAAAGTTATATTTTAGGCAGTTAAAGCATCGCCAACAGATGTTGAAGATAAATGGAAACGATTCGTTTCGAGAATTGAAAACGATCATTATACACGATCACAAATCGAAAAGATAATGCAAAATTTAGATAAAAAAAAGCAATATTCACCATTGCATGGAGCGATTTGGCATGATAATATATTCATAATTGAGAAATTAATCGAGAAAAAAAGTCGATTTGCTTCAGGTAATTTCGAAAATTGAATGATTATCAATGAAAATATGAAATTCAGATGTAAATATTCTAACGGGCAATGGTGAACATGTTTTACATATAATTGCTCAATCGAATTTAGTTTGGAAAGACGATCTAACAGACAAAACAAATTCATTGAATCGATCTGCATCGGTTTGGTCAGCAGCTATTCGTCCGAAACGAACTCAATCTGCCTTTGTAAGAAAAGAAAAGAAAAAAAAACAACAACTTGAGATTTCAAATTATTAATTTAGACGATTCCGAAATGTGTACAACTACTCTTGTCTTTATATAAACAATTCGATTATCGTGATAATGAACAACGAACACCATTACATGTCGCTGTTTTACTCAATCGAAAAACATTCATTCGAATTCTCTTAGAATCCGGTGCTGACATAACAGCAAAAAGTATCATTGAGAATAATGTTTTTCATTATGTTTCTCTGTCATCATGTTCACCTGATGATAAAGATCAAATGTTTGATTTACTAATGACATATATTTCCACTCGAACGTATCTTCTTATTGAAAAAAATCTCGAAGGTTTGTCACCATTTTCCATGGCTATCGGCTACGGTACATCTCATATAATCAATACAATATTTTCACGTATAAATTTCAATTCAATTCGACGTGAACTTCCTATTTGTATCGATATGTTAGCTAAACATTCTCATACAATTCCTCAAACTCTTCTCGAACATTACAATCCAGTCAATTCGGCTAGTCTCTTGCATATTATCTGTCATTATAACAATCCAAATCTACTTCGACATATTCTTGAATATATTGAAAAACGTGTTCAAAATCTCTCGGATATTATCAATCAATCCGATGAACATGGTTATACACCACTTCTAACAGCTGTCTACTATGGACATCAGTCGATGATGGAAATTCTACTTGAACATCAAGCTCGATATCTTCATGTGCAAACCTATGAAAAGAAAAATATTCTTCATCTCATTGCTCAACGACAATATATTCATGTTCTTGAGAAATTAAATGAAAAATTAGTTCCACATGATTTTATTCATTTAATGTCAAGTCCAAGTTCGTCAGGTTTACCGTTGCATGAAATTTGTCAAACAAATAACGTACAATTATGTCGTTTAATGTTCCAAATGTATCAAGGCAAGAAAACATATCTATTCGAACATCAAAATGCTTATGGACGAACAATTTATCATCAAGCTTGTGAATACGGTCGATTGGAAATGATTCAATATTTAACTAGTTACGAATTAATACATGATAAACAATACAAAATTCAATTGCTAACTATTGGCGACGATGAAAAACGAACTTGTTTGCATTTAGCAGCAGCTCAAGGTCATGCTGATGTTGTTGCTTATCTTCTACATTCGCATTTAGTTCAAATCAATGCGTTGACAAATAAAAATGAAACCGCTTTTCATTTTGCATGTCAAAACGGTCATCGAGCAGTTGTCACCGAATTATTAGCGTACGAATGTGATACACTAATTCGAACTGCACAATTATACAATGGTTTAGAATTATCGATTCTAAATCATAATGAAGATGTAACGAGATTGTTAACACTTGAATATCGTGATTGGCGACCGATGTTTCAGAATGCTCAACGTATCTATGATTCGACAACGGATGCATTCGATACACCATTGAGAAAATTAATTCGTTATATGCCAGATTTAGCAACGGAAGTTATTGATGAACAATTTACACGTATTAGCGGAGCTGAAACAATGAATGTTGATAAACAAATTTATGATTATGAATTTTTCGAAGATCAATTAACGGTTAAACAATGGTATTCGAAAGGTTTTTATTTTCAAATCCAATGAACTTTTTTTGTTTTTATTATGAATTTTATTTTAGCATCGAATGATAATCGAACAACGAACGATGCACTTGTTCGATGTTGTACTTGTTCGAGTTATCGAACTGAATACGAATTGTATACCGATGATTCGTATACGCTCGTTCGAAATCATCCATTATTCATCATATCTGAATCAGAAAATCAATCTCTTATGGAACATCCATTTTGTCAAGCTTTACGAACACATAAATATGCACAATTCGGTCGATATTTATTATTTCTTTCATTTCTACTCTATGTTCTATATCTTTGTGCATATACAGCAATTATTTTGCGTACGAAACATCCGAAATATTTCTATGATCTAGTGAATCAAAGTTCGTTCGATGATGAACATTGTGAAAATGTTGCTTTTTTATTAACGAATAATCAAATCAAAGAAGCATTTAAAGATCGAACATTTCGAAATTTAAAAATTGGAATTTATACATTGTTAATTTTATTTATTATTAAAAATGTCATCTTAATTTTAACACTTTTCCCGAGATTCTTTCGAAAAACATCGTATTATCTCGAAGGTCTCGCGTTGATTCTCGCATTTGTCTACGTCTTAGATCGATATGATTGGCTCGATCCATTGCTATTCCGTTGTCCAGCTCAATATCAAATCGTAGGAACTGAAAAAAAAAGAAAGAAACCAAATTGAATCTTGTATTTTTTGTTTCTCCTTCATAGGGAACATTCGGTTTACTTTTATCATGGATAAATTTTCTAGTTTACGTTCGTTGTATACCGATTATTGGCATTTATGTCGTCATGTTACAAGTAATTTCGGAGAAATTTCTTCGATTTCTTCCTGTTTTAATTGTTTTAATCGCCGGTTTTGGTTTTACATACTATGCACTATTACAAAATCAAGAAGTTTATTCAACACCAATTTTAGCTCTAGTTAAAACGAGTTTAATTATGTTTGAAATGAATTTTGACGATCGAATCTATCAACAATCTCAAGGTGGAATTAATTATTATCCAATGACAATCATTGTTTTTATTTTAACTGGTTATGTTATGACTATTTTCGTGATTAATTTATTAATTGGTAAAGAAGAATAAATAATAATAATAAACATGAGAAAATCGTTGTGTTTAGGTTTGGCTGTTGGTGAAATACCGACGTTAGTCGAACAAGGAACAATTCTTCAAAGTCGAATCTATTATGACAATCTATCTGATTATGAAATTTTACGTTTACAGATTCGTTCATTAATTCTACGGTTTATTTCATATTTATGTTGTTGTTGTTCATGGCGAATGAAATCTCGACTCCATCATCTTGTTGATCGAACATTTCTTCGTCAACGACCGATTTTATTTCAAATCTATGATCGTAAACAATCGAGTCTACCGAAACGTTTGGGTAAATATATTCAAAAGAAATTTTTAAATGAACAAATTCAAGAAAGTATTGATCAAGAAGTCAAACAACGTTATGAAAAACGTAAACAAACGAAAATTCAACGAGCTAAAGACGATGAAAATCGAGAGAAAAAAGAACTCGCTTATTCGCAAGAAAGAATACGTTTAATGTTCAATTGACGGAAAAATAAAAATATCTAAAATGAAACATGCTTTTGTTTGACTTCATCATTCGTCGTCATTATTGGATTTTCATATGCGCCATTGAATGTGACTCTCATAGGATAAATATCTTTTGTTTCGGTTGTTATCGTTTGTAAACTTGATGTTGTATGAAGTGTTGTTGAACTAAATGCAGGATTTAATTCGATAGCATTTGTTGTATTCACCTTTGAGGAAAAAACAAAACAAAAAATTGAATTGATCAATTTCGAATGGAAATACTTTTTCATCGAAATAAACGTCTTGTTCAACTCCACATCGAAGCCAATCACGAATTCGTTTCGGTAGGAAACAACAGCAAACATCACTCACAGGTATAATCAATTTCGGATCGACTTCATTCGGTTTCAATGGACCAGTTAAATAAGAAACAATTAAACCGACAATAACAACAGTACCAACAGCAATCGGTGTATACCACATGTAACTAATTGAATAGAAATCAATTAAAGGATTAACACTAAATTTAAAAAAAAATACAAAAATGTTAAATTAAAGAAAAATTTCATCGAACCTCGTTGGAACAATTGACGTTGTTTGTGTAGTATTTTGAACTGGTAGAAGACAATCAACAATTGAAAGTGGTAGACGAACATTTTTCATTTGTTTTTTTGTTATTTGTGCACCTAAGAAAATCCACAATTGAAGAAGAAGACTAGCAATAAAGCCGATAAAACCACCGCGTTTATTGGCTTGTGGAAAAAAGAAACCGAGAAAAAATGCGCCCATAATCGGTCCCGAAAGAACACCGAATAGTGATAGAGCTGCATTTAAAATCGAACCAAGATAACTAACAACATACGTCAATAGCATGACAACAGCACCGAGAACAATCGAAAAGATTTTCGAAACAAAACCTTGCCGTTCATCGGTGATACTTCGTCCTAATAAACCTTTGTAAATATCTTCGATAATGACAGCAGCTAGACTATTTAAACCAGACGAAATTGTCGATAATGAACCCGAAAAAATACATGCAAGAAAAATACCAGGTAAACCTTTCTTATCACTTAGAACTTCCATGACAAAATACGGAAAGATTTGATCAATATCCGACACATATCGAGCTGTAAACGGATCGCAAGATGCATAATATGCATAGAGAATAAGACCGACGACACCTGAGAGAAAAATAACAGCAAAAGCACCGACAGCATTAATAAAAAGAGCTTGTTTAGCACCATGTGTCGTTCGAACGCACATGTAACGTTGAACTTGAGTTTGATTGAAACCGTATGTTGAGAGAGCATTGAATGAACCACCGATTAATAACGACCAAACGGTATGACGAACACGAGGATCAATACTGACACTGAACGTGAAAACGAAAGGCTGAGAATTGATTTTGAATAACAAAATATTTGATTTTACCTATTAAATTCAATTCGTCCACCTCGTTTAGCAATATCAAATGTTCGTTTGACACCACCGAGAGCAATAAAACCTAAAGCAAAATCCAACGATTCAAATGAAACTCTAATCAATTTTCTTCACCTTGAATAATCGCAGCAAGTAGACCAACAAGAATAACAATGGCTTGTAAAACATCTGTCCAAATGACAGCTTTCATTCCACCCTGAAATTTAATTTTCAATCAAAATTCTTTCGTTCTTTCTTTTATACGAACAACATACAACAGATGAATAAAATGTACAAATAACACCGATTGAAACAACCGAAAGCCAAATATTTAAACCCGTAGCTAGAAAATAATATTCGTTTTTTTTTGTTTCTTCTGTCTGAATTTAAATTTCACTTTGACTGAGAGCTAATGCCGGTGCATAGAGAACAATCGCCATGTAGATTAACTAGAACAATTCAACGAACTTTCAGACGAAATCAATCGATCATCGATTACCATAAAAAATGAAAATGCAAATGATGCACACATGCGTACGGATCGATCGAAACGTTTTTCCAAATACTTGAGAATAAACAAACAAAAATAAAAAAAGCAACGATGCTCATCAATGACTACTTCATAAGCACTTGTACAATTCATTTCACGAAATTTCGGCATGAATACTAACGCTGTTATTGTTGAAGCAATTATCCACGAAAAACCTTTTTGTAATTCAAATCATTTCGATTATTCAACAGATGGTTCACTATTTTTTTTACCTTGATACAAATACATCGTTCCGTACATATAAACTTCACTGGGTGTTCCGAGTAATGTTATAGCCGATAGAAATGAAACCATAATACTAAGAGCTGTTGGAAATACCTGAATAGGAATTTGAAAAGAAAGAGATGATAGACTTATTATGAACTACTCACTCCCATGCCTCCATCAGCTAAAATATTTGTTTGCAACGAAACAAGACAAATGTTTAACGAAATACGAAGAGAAGAAAATTACCTAGAAGAAATTCTTTAGCTGAACTTTTTTTCGATTTAAAAAATCCAAATATTGCTCCGATGAAAGCTGATGATAGAAGAAGACCAATGAGAAGAATATAATCAACGATGCTCAATGTTCGTAGGACCATTTTCGTTTTCGATTTGTGAAGTCGATCGACTGGGTCGATTATTTATACGTAGTAAACACAAAACAAGATAAAGAAATTATTGGTACGTAAATACCATTTAGCATTGTGAACTTAAGATTTAATAGAAAAACATATTCGAAAGTCGAACTTTAGTTTGTTTGTTTTTTATACTAAAAGTCATCTTCACGCAAAGATCGTCTATGATTGTAACAATAAGAAGAATACTTATATGTCACTTCGGTTCGCATTTTTTCAGGCATGAATATCACATCCTCGAACGCTCTCTGTATTCAACAATTACGTAGAGGTATTGCCATGTCAACCGCAAACTTCATGTGAAAAAGAAACTACTTATTTCTTTCTTTTTTTGTTAATCATTTTTCTTTAAATAAAAATGACCGAATCACAAGCTGCACCAGCAAATGATGAAATCAATGCTCAAGAAAATCTTCTTCACGATCCATCATCATCATCTGTGTACACAATAGGCAATGGATCACCACAAATTCCAGCTCATCTTCTACAAATCATTGAACATGAATTAACATCGACGAATAGTCCATCATTAGCTGATATTCAAGCTTATCCAACGACTGCTTATTTTAATAAAACAGTCATACCAATTATAATCGAAGGTTTAACAATTGTTGCTAAAGAACGACCCAAAAAACCTATCGAATATTTAGCTGCATTTTTTATGAAAAATCGAGAACGTTTCGGAGAAACAATTTGAAAAATAAAAATTTATAACATTTTTTTTTTCTTTTCAAATAATTCTCGTTCTTCACGTTCATTTATAATTTATCATTACTTCGGAAATTAGAAACTGGCTAAATCATTCATTAAATCGAGCAGCTCTATATTATAAAAGCTAAAAATACCAAAATAGGTCATAATTAATCTTTAGTTGTGATTTTTGAATATAGATATTTTTATTTATAACCTATCTTTCAGGTTAATAAAGATGTCAGCAAAAAAAAACAACAGATTCTTTTCTTTTCCTCTGAGATAACAGAATCTTTCAGCTTTCGTATTCAATGAGCGTTCTTGAGAATATTTAAATGAAAAAAATTTTGTCTGTTCTTTGCCTTGATCGAATATAAAATAAGAAACCAAGAAACTCAATGAAAATACGCGGATAATTAGCATAATATAAATCTCCAACTGTGCATGTCTTGTTGTAGTCTCAAGGCAATTTTATCTTCTAGCATGCAATTTCATGAAACAGATGGTTAATTTCGCTCGAGACATTGACACTCTTATTTATAGAATTGAAATAAAATGACTCTCGTCTTTTGCTTCATTATTGTCTATTTATTTTGAAGCTTTAATATATCTTTTTTTGTTATCTAACGAAAAGCACTAGATTGAGACAAAAGAGAATAATGCTGAATGTCTGACTTTTTTGTTCGCCGAGTTCAGAAGAACATGAAATATTAAGTACAAATTAAAATTATATATATATCTAAGTTTTTAAAACATCAAAAGTCGCTTTGATCTGCTGGAAGTAATTTTTTCGAAATCATGCATTTATTAAGGAAATTATCAATGCTATCAAGATGAAGTAAATATCACATAGATTGATAAATGAGATGAGAAAGAAAACAAAAATAAACAGATTGATTTCCTGTCAATAAACAATATCTGTATTTCATTTTCGATTTGTGCTCTGTTTTCTTTGACGACAAATATTAGCAGATGTTCGTTTTTCGTTCGACGAATGAACTTTCAACAGAAGAGAAAAAGAAAGAAGAAAAAGCAATCGATGCCCTTATGAAATTGCTTTCGTAAAGAACATGCATGACCTTCGTTGAGGGTGACCGTTGGCGTGTGCGTTATGTCGAAACTCTTATCGAATCAAGCATTGAGTTCATGATTACATAGTGTCCGCTCTGACCTTGACCAACGGGTGATTTATGAAAGCAAAAGAAAAAGAAAAGGAGAAAAAATATAGATTCATATTGTACCATCGGTCAATCGACAAGCTTATTCAAGGTCATCGAACTTGTTAGATTTAACTATTTGCATTTGCACATGCTTATCTACCAACAAGACTAAAATCCGTTGTTTTCATCACTTTTTTTCCGTCTTTTGCTACTGCTTATTCAACATGAATTATTTCAATGAAGTAAGTTCTTTATATATATATATATATATAGTAGTGTAAAAACTGCCTTGATATTTACATCGAACAAAGCGAGAGCGAGCGAGAGAGAGAGAAAAGCAATTTATCGAGAACCAGCCGGGCTGTTGTTGTTGTCGTATTATTGACATCATCAAGGATCTTACATATGCTTATAATGATTGCATGAGAAAAAGAACAGAATGAAGAAGGCCAAAATAATAAGTAGACGCAGACGCGAATACATAACGTAATATTACATAAAAAATGGAATAGATATGCATAAAAAAAATGAGAGAAAGAAAAGCAAAAAAAAAATAGGCGAAAGAAAGGAGAGGAGAAGAAGAAAAAAAAATAACGAAGAATTGCATAATAGCAATTCGATATGAAAAACAACGAGCTTTTTTCTCTCTCTCTCTCTTTCTCTCTTTTTCTTGGTTTAACCACGACATTGAGTGATGAAAGAGACCTGGTAATAGTACGCAATTATTTGTCTTGTTCTTTTCTCGGTATTCATAACGATCCTCAAGAATGTAGTTGTGTTCCCTATTTTTTTTTCTTCTTCGTTCTTCTCTTAACTTACGCAAGAGAGAAAAAAACAACAAAACAAAAAAAAAGAAAAGAAAAAGACGAAGAAAAACGACTGCTATTACGTTTACTAACGAATAATGGTAATCTAATGCAATCACACATCGTAAGAAGAGAAAAAAAACCTACCATCCCTGAGTAGACGAAAGAAAAACCGAGAAAAATAGAGCGTAAGAGAAAAATGAGAAAGAGAGGCTAAGGAGCGCGAGAGGACAGAAAACAGAAGAAAAGAAAGACGAATCAAATCACGCAATCGCTCTTCGTCATCATCGGGCGCCACCAAAAAACATTATTCGCGTTCTTTTATATTCAACGCTCACAAGGACATTTGGATAGATTGATAGTGTTGTTGTTGTTGCTGCTGCTGCTGCTCGATGCGTGTTGATTGAACCAATAACAACAACAACAATAGCAGATTCTTTCGAAATAGAGAAAAAAAAACAAAACAAAACAAGAAAGAACTATCCGACCGAGAAGCTTCCTTTCGTCCATTCATTCCATACCCGGTGAATTGTTTAGACAAAGCAAAAAAGTATAATTATATTTTCGAGAATGGTAAGTTGAATTTTCGACATCGATGAACATTTTGTTTTGGTTCGTTCGACTTTGTTCTTTTAACCTGTCATACAAATAGTTATTCAAACTTTTTTCTATTTGTTGATTCTCCGCATTTAGTTTTTGAAAAACATAGTAAACCTTAGGCAAAACATGAGTCAAGTAAACAACTGATAAAAAAAAAGAAAAACTTTATTTTCAAATGATGTAATAACACAGCGTCAAAGTAAAGATATGTCATGCATGTAGTAAAAATAAATATAGACGAATGAAGACGAAGAAGAAGAAGAAAAAAAACACAAGAAACTTAAAGTCGTCATTTCTTTTCTTACTCACATTTAATCTTTGCTTTTTCCTTTCTCGTCTTAAATCAGGTTGGTCCGGTGACAAACGACGAATCATCTATGAGTCCAAATAATACAGATTCTTCTCAACAACATTATCGTCTCCAATTGCTCGCTCAGGCAATTGAAAAAGTTGAAAATGAAAGTCTACAAAAGAAAATAAGCGTACCGACATCGCCAATATCACCTAATCGACAACAACAACAAACACAAGTTCCACTAGACTCACTTTCCATGACCACACAACAACAACAACAGGAATTAATTATGAAACTTCTCGCTCAGCAAAATGTTGCCGCAGTCATGGCTGCAGCTGCTGCTGCCGCTCAATTGCAAATTCATCAACAGAAAAAGCACGAACCAATTTCACCTCCATCGACATCGTCAGCATCGTCGACATCAGAAAGTCCAATTGACTTCTCATCTCATCGTTCACTCGACGACAACAACGATTGTTCGACGCCATCGTCGCCAATATCTAACCAACATCAATTAATTTCAACAATGCTACAAAATCTTCAATCATCTCCAACAACTCCGTCGACATTTCCATTGCTTCTAACAAACAAAAATGGCAAGCCAACACGACCATTCAAAGCGTATCCACGTGAACCTCTAATGTTGCCACTTGGTTTTTGTCCAACAGCTGCACCGACAGCCGATCAAACCAATATTCTTCTCGAAGCAGCAACACGAACGACATCGAATCGTAAACGTCTTGCTCAAACACAAGAACGTCTCAAACAACGTTTACAACAGCAACAACAACAACAACAGCAACAAACCGTATTTCATCTCATCATCCGGTGCACAAATTTTACAACCGCCAAAAAAACGTCATCGAACTATGGAAAGTACGAATTCAAATGAGGAAAATACAACAATAACACCCTCAACGGAAAATAATAATACGAATTCATCTTCAACAACAACAACAGAACCGAGTCCAAATGATGAATTGAATAATTCGATTAAAGATGATGCTTATTGGGAACGACGACGAAAAAATAATGAAGCTGCCAAACGTAGTCGAGACGCACGACGAGCTAAAGAAGATGAAATTGCCATACGGTACTAACTCGAGAGTTTTAGCAACAACAAAAAAAAACTAAAATATGTTTTTTTCTTCTTTCCTATTTACAGAGCTGCACTTCTCGAACAAGAAAATATCAAATTACGCCTTGAAGTTTCTCAATTAAAACAAGAAACAGCGAAATTACGTTGTATGGTCTATGCGACATCATAGTCATATTGTTCTCTCTCTTTATATATAATTCTATGTATGTGTATGGTGGTCTCTCGGTGATGTCTGTGTATCTTACTCGTTATAATGACTTCTTTATTGTGTCTCTTGTCAAAACAAAAAGGTATTCATCGAGTTGTTTGATTTTTATTTCGATCTCTGCAAGGCAGTGGTGTATTCTCTCTTTCTCTTCTTTCTTTGTTTTTCGAAAAACCCAATAACATATTCTCAAGAGCCGAGCTCGAGATTATGATCTACAAATTTCTACTGCTTTTCCAAGAGAAGAAACGTTTTTATTCTATCATTTGCCATTGATGTGCGTGTGTGTGTATACGTTTATCTTGACGATATATTTCAATTGCTTCGTTTCATGACATCGTTTAATGTTTCTTTTTTTTTTAGTTCTTCCCTTATATTTCGTTTCACCGCTTCACATTTCATTTCAATTCGTTTCGTTTCGTTTCTTTCTTTTTTTTTATATTACGCAATATATCTTGCTGCTTTTGTTGTGTGTTTAGAATTGTTTAGAATTTTATCAATTAATGTATATGTCTTTTGTGTTGTTGTTTTGTTTTTTAAATGTAAACTAAATCTCATTGAATTTACATGTGTGTGCTTGTTTGTTTTTTTTTGTCACATTCTAAAAGACAAAATATATAAGAGTTTGTTTTTCTCTGTGGAAAATTCAATTCGACTCGATTCGGTTTTAATGAGTAGAAGATCTATTAACACCTATGTGTGACCTCATCGGATCATATAACACATTGATAATGATTAGAGAGAAAAAGCCTTCTCCTTGATATTGACATTCGAGTATACTTGACAAAAGAAAAAACAAAAGTGTATTAAAACATCAAACGAAAATGTGTAAATAGCGACTTTGTGGAAACAAATGTTCGTGAATAAAGATCAGCAATCAATTGACGTAATGAAATTTCAATAGACTATTGAATTCGTTCTCTCATTGCCTCAGGTGTTAAATCAATGGAAATATGCAATCAGATGTGAGTTGATTAGATCAGTGAACTAGAGAAACGAGAAAAAGAGAGCGAAAGAGAAAAAGAGAAAGAGAGAAAACGTATGTATGCACGGAATTCATTGATGAGAAAATCATCGATGAAAATGTTGATCGAAAACAAATTGTAAATTCATGTTTTTTTATCGCCGTGAATTCAAATGACGTTTGCCATAATAAGATCGAATTGATCTTTTGTATTTATGTTTTTTTTGTGCTCATTGTTGTTTTTCTGATTCATGTATGTAAAGAGAAAAGAAAATGAAAATGTGTTTGTTTTGTTCGTTCTAAAATAAAAAGAAAGACTTGAAATTCCTGTACAACGAAAGGTTATCTATTTTGTTACTAAAAATAGTTGTTATATGTACTTTTTTCGAAGGGGATGATATTCGGCGCCATCTATGCGTTAGGATCTCGTGAAAGAATGGGTCGATCGTGCGTTCGAAAATCTTTTTTTCTACCTATAATCGATTAAATATGAAAGAGAAAATTAACGACTATTTTCGTTCGAAAAATATTTACCAATCATTCTGTAGATTGATTCTCTCGCTCTCTTGCGAATCGAATCGAGCAATCGAAGTATATTGACGACAGAAGAAGAAAAAAAACCGAGAACATTCGAAAGAATCATTATTTTTTTGTCCTTAAATTTTCAGATGAGTTCAATCTCAATTCTTGAAACATTACCAGATGAATTATTATTAGAAATTTGTAAATATCTTCTGTGTATCGATGTTCTTCTTAGTTTTGATAATCTCAATCAACGATTCGTTTGTTTAACACGTGATTATCGTCGTTGTGTATCTTTACATAAAGCATCCTATAAACAATCATTTCAATTCTGTACAACTATTCTTCCACAAATCGGTTCATATATTCAAACATTAATTATTGATAATTGTTATTCATCTCTACAAGCTATTGTATTTCCAACATATTTTACTCACATTCCTATGTCAAAATGTTTTCCTTGTCTTGAAAAAATTATTTTAATTTCATTTCGACCTGATCCATTATTAGTTTTATTGAATATTTTAACTAATCTTCGATCACTGTCTATTATTGAATTACGTAGTCTTTTTCGTGTAACTCTCAATCAACAAAGTGAAATTTTAATTGCACTTTTTCAAGCCAATAATCAACGAATAAAATCGATTCATATCGATGATCAATCATGTCCATTAAATCCAATTCGAAAGTATTTCTTAGCAAAAAAACAATATTCAAATATTCATCATCTTCAAATACAAATTTCGACACTCAATGATCTTTCATTTCTTCTACAATTAATACCAAATATACAATCATTAAATGTTTCAATAACTAAACGACGACACATCGATCATCTCAATCGTTTATTTTCATCAACGAATCGATTGAATTTACTTCGAACTTTGCAATTTAAATCCGTTCAACATTCGTGGACATTCGATGAATTAAATCATCTATTCAAACATTTACCAACAATCGAACATTTATCATTGAATATTCGTACGTCCGATGTTCGTCTTATAAACGGACAAATTCTTCAAAATTGTCTTTCAAAACAGATTCAAACATTTCATTATGCTGTACATTATCTTCCCGAACAAATGCTATTCAATGTTGAACAAATTCGACAAACATGGCAAATGTTTCGTCCAATTGTATGTTTATATAATCGAACCGAAAATGATTATATGTTTTTACATACATTACCATATTCATCGTTTGATTATCTCGAAGTTTCATCAACAGTCATGAATTCATTGATGAATTATTCGTATACAAATATTCAACGTTTACATATTGATTGTGATTGGAAAATCAATGAAATCTTTCCAATAATTCGTTGTTGTCAGTATATTCGATATGCAATGATTTGGTTTCATGGAAATCTTATGAGTACGAATGAACAACAATCGACAGATTCGAGTAGAATTTTTCGAATTCATGTATTCTCTGAAATTAAAATTTCGTTTTCTGTTTATTTGCTTAGATTGTACGAATGAACAATTGTTATTGCCAAAACTTGTTCGACTTCATCGTTTAGCTTTAGTCGGTTCTTGTCCAATTGACCTCGAGAATTTCTCCATTCTTCTCGAATCAACACCGAATCTCTTTCGTTTAGATTTACCCTATCAAACATTGAAATCTATTCTTCAAATTCCACAATTATGTTTTCTTCTTCGACAACGTATTACAGCGTTGACAATCAATGATCTTCCATCGGCATCGTCCGAACAAAATCCTTTGTTTATATCTCATCTTGTTTCGATTTTTCAGCATATTCAACATTTTTATGTTGATATGCGTTCGTTAGATACTCATATCGATGAATTTGTTCTACGTTATCTCGATGAATTTCATCGACAAAATCGAACGCTAACATCGTTTTGTGTTGATGGCAAACCATCGAATGAATTGAAACGAAATGCATATGAATGGCTTCAACATCAACGAAATGATTTTATTCAGAAGAAATTTACAGCATTTTTTAATGATAAAGTCGGACGACTGTTAATTTGAGAATAAACATAGACGAAAAGGAAAAACACGAGAGAGAGACACTCAACAAGATATTTCAAAATATAAATAATTGATTTGACAATAGAAATAGTTTCTGTCGAATTTGATTGACATGATCAATAGAATAATAAGAACAAAAAAATGTTCCTTTTTTCTTTTTTTCTGCATTGTTCTTGTCCGTTGAAATTAGTGTACATTTATCAAATTGAATGAAAGAAAATATTTAATAGATTTTCAATGAATTATTAAAGTGAAGATCATTTTCTACGATTAGTTTGACATATCCTCACGAGATATTTATTCTGCATTCGACATAGCACACGATAATCAATGCAAATATCATTCAAAATGAAGAAGAAGTAAAGTCTCATTTCGATCGGATTTAGTTGCAATTTGAAACTATCTTGTTTTTGCTTTCAATAGATTAGAATCGATCAATCTAGTCAAGCAATAAATTTATGTTTATAATTGAAAAAAAAACATAAGTTCTCGTTGAGATGAAAGAAAAAGAGAGGAAATTAAAATTATTCATTGCGACTAGTAGAAAGGAAAACAAAATAAGAAAAAATGTAAGGTAAGTATGATGAGATTTCTTATTGAAAAAAAAAGAACGAGAGAGAAAAACCTTCTCTATCTCTGTATGTTTTTAAGTGACAACAAAGCTAGACAGATGTTTTCTTTTTATTATCACGAAATGAGGAGAAAGAGTTTTGATAATGACAGAAACTGAATTTTCTCAGCTTGTTTTATGTCAGAAGAAGAAAAGAAAAATTAGCTTCGCGCAATAGGAAAGCTATACAAATATGAATGTACTCAAGAAAGTCTTTGCATATGTTTTTCTTTCTTATTCTTCGTACGTTAGTAGTTTGTTTTATTTATATAGACGCACATAGTCATAAAAAGCAAATCAATTATAAATAAAAAAAGAAAAGATTTGCTGTTCCTTTTTACAGTCTATTATTTTCAATGTGATCATTGATATTCATTTAGTTCGTAATAATCATTGTCATTTTAACTACTTCCGTTCGTACTTTTCATTGGACTTAAATGACAAAAAAAAGAAAAACATATTCTCCTAACGTGATTTACAATTAGTGAATAATAGTTATTCGTATATAATCAATTGAGACGTGTATGACAAGACCGAATAGATCAGTATGAACTCGTTGATATTTTTGGAAATTGAAGAAACGATCATCAATTCGTTGTTGTTGAGACTTTCGTCGTCGCCTGCTGTTTCTTTTTTTTTCTAATCATCGGATTTTCTTTTTCTTTTTCTTTTTCATGCGTAAATTCTTAATCGATTTCCGACTAATATCTATCTATTTTTCTTCGCTAACGTTTTAGAGATAGTAAACCGCATGTATTTTGTCTCTCTGCTTCTCTCATTTTTTTTGCCGATGAAAAAAAAATAGATTAAATAGAATGGGAAACAGAGAGCGAGAGAGAGAGAGAGAAAATAATTGGACCTGGGAGAATTGTTGTTTATCTGTAGATAGATAGTCCAAAACGAAAATCGAATAAGTATGTATGAAACTCGATCTCTCCTCTTTAAAACGATTTTAATAAAGCGAAGAACGAGAGAAGCGTTTCCGAAAAGGAAGTAAAAAATCGAGTTACTAATCATTCTAACTATCACAAAATCCCATTGAGATGATATTTTAGAAGGAAATTCTCGTTGTCTTTTTTTAGTAACACAATCATTGATGTATTCAGTGTTGTTGTCTTTTTTTCTTCTCATCTTAAAGCATTTGTCATCGATAGATAGATAAGCTCGATTGTGTTGTTCATTTACACACAAGGTAATAATAAGAAATAACTAATGCATCAACATCTCGCATACTGATTAGGTTATTCTTTTATTCGAAAAAATTTCTTCCCTTGTTCTTGATATAACATTTGTTTGTACTATCAAAAGATGACACATAGATATATGTTGAAGTTTGCTTCTTTTTCTTTTCTTTCTCCTTGTGTTGCCCATCTTGATTCTGAATATGTGTATATTATCATCATCATGATCAACAACAACAAAAACGCCAGATATCCAAATAGAAGTAAATATATTAAGAACCATAAACAGACTGACAGAAAAAAGAAGTTGTTTGCATATATTCATTACTTGCTTTAATAATATTAGCACTGCCGATTTCGAATGTCGTTGTTGTTGTTGTTGTTGTTGTTGTTACTACTGTTTGTATTATTTTTATTATTAGTTGATAGTATTTGTTTGAAACATCAAGCTACTCTATCAACACTCGGTTGAAGTACTCGTCTGTTTCTGTCTATTATATAAATATCCTTTTAGCTACTAATGTTTATATTTTAAAAAGAAAAGATAACGCGATAAAAACTTTTTTGTCCTCTTTTATTTTCTAATTCCGAATAAGCCAGTCGTCATTATGGATGACAGTTTCCATTAAATGAGAATAGAAGAAAAAAAATCTAGAAATTCTTCAGTTGACTATGTCATATGGATAAATACAATGTTTATTTGCTTGAAATCTCTGTCATAGCATAGCAATAGTTTGTTGTGCCGTCGTTCTATCGGCTTATCTAAATTGACAGTCACAACTTGACGTGATATTTAAAGTGATAAACAAAAAACGGCTCGAGAATTTTATCTATTAATTTTCTAGCGTCAGATAAGTACATCATTATCATAATCAGACTAGTTTATAAATATCTGTATCAACGAAGCATATTTGCTTGTTTTCTTTTTCTTTTCGAAAACAGACAAGATGAGTGAAAGAATTATTTGATTAATTGAATTTTTTATTCTTGATAAGTAGCTAAAAGAGAGTGAGAGAGAGAGAGAGAAAAAAACTATGTGATTGTTGTTTTGTAATTCGATTTCGGGCAGAAAAAATGCACTTTATCATGAAAATGACCTATTAGCTTGTTTTTTTTTATTAATACTATTATTAGTACTATTATTCT
>Ga0209952_1001599_pt1 | contig 18594 bp, 22 predicted proteins | sample ThiBiot_750_biof_2_FD_183951 | JGI IMG/M metagenome (GOLD analysis project Ga0209952, IMG submission 183951) | Wastewater bioreactor microbial communities from Cape Town, South Africa - Thiocy_cont_750_biof (SPAdes) | ecosystem: Engineered > Bioreactor > Thiocyanate-remediating >...
CACTTCGCATAATCAACAGTGGAAATCATCAAACAAAACAATCGTTTAAGAAACTAGCTGATTCGAGTAAATTTTTTTGTCCATGAGATCGAACGAATCGACATTTTTCTTTTTCAGGTGATGAAATGACACGATTAGAGGAATTAGAAGAACAATCACGACATTTAATGGATAAAGTTCGAACGAAACGACGAAAAGTTGACGAAATTAAAAATGATTTGAAAGTACGAACATCGGATATTTAAAAACAAGAAATTCTATTTGATACTTTTGGTTTGTAGCGTACTGAACGGGCTTTTGAAGAATTATATAATGATCAAATAGCAACCAAAGAAACACATCGGGATAAATCTCAACAAACGAAAAAACTAGAAAACGAAGTCAAAGATATGGATGGTAAATTGGCTCGTGCTGATAAAAGTGTAGGCAAACGAAAAGGAAAAACGTTTTCGATGTTTTTCTGTGTTTCGATTGATAGATTTCAACGAACAAAAAAGCTGCTCGATCAGCTCGAAATCAAACTCAACCATTAATCGAAGAACATGATTTCGAACTTCGACTTTTACGAGAATTTAATAAAAAACTCGATCTATTAATCGATCAAACTGTTGCAAACGATCCCGATGCTAAACATTGCTATACAATGCTCAAACAACAAGTAAACGAAAACAACACAAGTTTCATTCGTTCGAAATTCGATTTCATTTTAGACGCATATGGACGATCTATCGAGTGTTGGAAGCGCACCATCGAGTGTCCGCTCGAGTTCGACACGTAGTTCAGTTTCTCAATCGTCACGTTCATCATCACGACAATCAGTTCCAGTTGCTTCAGTTCAACTTGGATTAGACGGATCAAGACCAGCTAGTGGAACAACTAGTCAACGACAACAACGAGCTTCATCACGTGGCTCAACAGCCAGTTCATCATCAACATCATCAGCCAGACGTGCAGTCCGATAAATCATACCGCATGACATTTTTTCTTTTCTCTATTTTTTATACGTATATACATCAATAGTTTTTTTTTCTTCTGCTTTTTCAATACAAAAGGTGATCGAACTTTTCTTTGCGATTTTTATTTGCTCGATAAATAACAGAGGAATAAAATATCGATTAATCTTCTCGTTTTGACTCACCTTCAATAAAATCTCTTGTAACAGCGAGATTTTTCTCGATATAAAAGACGATGAAAGAAAAAAAGCGAACCCCGTATTTAGTTATTCATTCATTCATTCGTTTTTCTTTCTTGTAATGGCACACAAAGCACTTCAAGTTACTGTCGTCGAGGGCCGAAATCTCAAAGATAAAGATGCATTCGGTCAAAATGATTCGTACATCGAATTATATCTCGATAAGGACTACAAACAACGAACATCAACAGTCAAAGATACGAATTCACCTGCATGGAATGAAACATTTAACTTGTAAGAAAAAAGAAGAAAAAAAGATTTTCTATTTTTAAATCATATCTCGATTTGATCTTATGTAAATAGTAATTTGCAAAAAGGTGATGATACTTTACATATTAAAGTTTACGATGACGATGTTGTCGGCAAAGATTCGATCGGTTCAGCTAAAGTTTCATTAAAAAAAATTCAACAAGCCGGCGGACAATTAGACGAATGGGTTAAATTACCCGCCCACCTTGGTCTTGGTTCGAATGGCGAAGTACATCTCATTCTACGTCTTAGTTAAAACAAAGAAAAAAACGAACATCATACACTTTTCTTTTTACACATGCGTTTTATCTTTCGTTTGTTCTCTTTCAAGTAAAAAGATCGCTCCTACATTTTGACCATATCGTTTGAGATTAAAGGTACGCCGTATAAAATAAAATAAGGGTAAATAATTCTAAGCAAGAGAAATCAACAGAAAAGAAAGAAAAAAAACAAAAGGGCCCGACCACAACTCACACATTACCTCGATTTTTGCAACATCATCGTGCACATACATATAAAAAAGTATATTTTATCATAAAGCTAAAAGTAGTATCTTACATCTCGCACACAATGTTGTCGAAATTAGTTACAAGACAAACTTTGACCAATGGTTTACATTTAGCAAAACGTGCTGCATCAGCTGCAGCTGCACAACAAAAAGTTGTACCAAATCGAAATCCTGATGTAACTAGTCGAAAAGTAATTTTATTCGAATCTTGTCTTCAAATTGAGCTATGATTATATGTGATTATAGTTATTCATTAATAATGAATTTGTTGATTCAGTTAGTGGAAGTACGTTCGAAGTTCTTAATCCAACAACGGGCGATGTATTAACAGAAGTTGCTGATGCTTCAGAAGTAATATTTCGAATGAATCAAAGAAAACCAAGATTCATTTTTGTTGTTTTCAATAGAAAGACATTGATTTAGCAGTTAAAGCAGCTAAAAATGCTTTTCGACTTGGTTCGGAATGGCGTCGTATGGTTCGTACAAAACTCAATGTCTCTTCTGTCTTTTTCGATCGAATAGTTTTATTTTAGGATCCTTCTGCTCGTGGTGCACTTCTCTACAAACTTGCTGATCTTATTGAACGTGATCGAGCCTATCTAGCTGCTTTAGAAACATTGAACAACGGTAAACCATTCAAAGATTCATATGAAGTTGATATACCTCATTGTGTTGCTGTACTTCGGTAAAATATTCTTTCAAATGAATTTTTCGAATAAAACCATCGATCTGTTGACAGATACTATGCCGGTTGGCCAGATAAATTGAATGGTAAAGTTTTACCAGTCGGTGGCGATTTCTTTTCATACACACGACGTGAACCAGTTGGTGTTGTTGGACAAATTATTCCAGTAAGAATCGACAACGAAGAGATTTATATTTAGAAATAATTTAGTGGAATTTTCCAATGATTTTACTTTGCTGGAAAATTGGTCCTGCTATTGCAGCTGGTTGTACAACAATTATTAAACTCGATGAACATACACCGTTGACAGGCCTTTATACAGCTAAATTAATTCAAGAAGCTGGTTTTCCACCGGTAGATTCTTTAATCGAAATGTTAAAGAATTATCCTATGGCTTGTTTTGTCTAGGGTGTAATCAATATTGTTTCTGGCGATGGTCCACATTGTGGTGCAGCTCTTGTCAAACATCCCGATGTCGAAAAAGTTGCATTTACTGGCTCGACTCAAGTCGGTAAAATCATTGGCGTTGAAGCTGCTAAACAAGTTAAACGAGTCACTCTTGAACTCGGTGGTAAATCGCCAAATATTGTTTTTGCTGATGCTGATCGTAAGTTTCAATGCGAGAAAAACAAACGCACATACTATGTGTTCGGATGTTTTAGTTGACACAGCAGTGGAACAATCGCATTTTGCCTTGTTTTTCAACCAAGGACAATGCTGTTGTGGTAAATAAGCAGATCTTTCGGTGGAAAGTTTTGAATTTAGATTTGTTTTAATTTCAGCTGGTTCACGTACTTATGTTGACGAGAAGATTTATGATGAATTCGTTCAACGAAGTGTTGAACGTGCTAAAAAACGAGTCGTCGGCGATCCATTTGATGAAAATACTGAACAAGGACCTCAAGTAAAAAAATTTCTATTTTTTATTCTTCGTTTTTTATGCTTTGAATAGGTCAGTCACGAACAAATGGACAAAATCTTAGATTTAATCGAATCCGGAAAACGTAATGGTGCTAAATTAGAAACTGGTGGTGTTCGTCTTGGTGAAAAAGGTTTCTTTGTTCAACCGACTGTTTTCAGTAATGTTCAAGATAATCATAAGATTGCACGAGAAGAAGTAAGATCTTTTCGAAAACTTTCTAATTGAAATTGTGTTTTTTTTGCAATTTGAAGATTTTTGGACCCGTCATGCAAATTCTTAAATTTAAAACAATTGACGAAGTTATTCAACGTGCCAATGACAGTGATTACGGTCTAGCTGCTGGTATTTTCACTAAAGATTTAGATAAAGCTATTGTTGTTAGCAATGGTCTTCGAGCTGGTTCAGTTTGGGTAAATACATATGATAATTTCGATCCGGTTACACCATTCGGTGGATTTAAACAAAGTGGTCTCGGACGAGAAAAGAGCGAATACTCGATCGATTCATATTCAGAAACGAAATGCGTATGTTTCGATTCGTTTTCTGTTTTTATTCAATTGAAAATTTTTCTCTTCTAGGTTACCATCAAAATTTCGCAACGAAATTCATAAATATCAAGACTACAAATTCAAAACGAAAACTTTGATTATACGCGGATATAAATAAATATCTTCTGATAGCTTTTTGTTTTGATTTGAATAACAAAATGAAATCTTTCGAAATTTATTTGAATTAAAAATAGCTAGACTCGTTAAAGTATTTCATTTAATTATCGAAACATATTGAGCGCTCTATTTCTCTTGCACATTTATAAAAATAATCAAAGATCTAACTTTTTGACTTTTTTAAAATGTGTATCACAAGAAACGATTTAGCTAATCATGTAGAAATCTTTATTAACGCATTTTCAACAAATTCATTCATTGACGAACTACGCCAACGCATTTATCAACGTTATAATCTACGAAACTCGTATTATCATCGAACATTTCGATTGATACACGACGATCTATCATCGATTAAAACGCATCAAAAACATTTACAATTCATTGAGCAACAATCATTTCGTTCGATTCAATTTTTTCGAAATATATTTAATATTCAAACTTTCACTGATATTAATACATATCATCAATATTATCAACAATCAATTGATTGTTTCAATGATTTGAAAGATCTTGTTCAACAATATGAAAACGACATTGACGAATATAAAACTAAAATTATCGAACAAACTCAACAAATTCATTTCTATTCGAATAATCTCTGTCAAATTGAATCTGAACAAAAAACTCTTCGAACTAACATCAAACATATCAACGAACAGATTCTCTTCGAAAACAAATTGTACAATGAACTAAAACTAATCCATGGAAATCCATCGAATATTTTCAATGAATTCGATGTCGAATATGTTCATTTGTGTAATGAAATCTCGCAAATCAAACTCGATCTTGAACAAATTTCGAATGACTTATATCAAATTCATAATAAGAGCAATACGACCAAGGTCACCGACATTCAATCTCTCATTCTTCCAGTAAAATCCCAAACCAACAATCATCATCATCATCAAGCAGCGTTAATTATGAACAAAACTAGTGAGAATATGACTCAATCACAGTTACCAATCGAAATCGTTCATCAAACGGAATTTATTCAATTACAATCATCGAAAAGTAAGAAGAAATCTTTTTTTTTCTTCGACCTTTAATCCGTTCGAATACATGCGTATGTATTAGTACATAATTGTCTCTTCTTTCTCTCTCTCTCCCACCTAATCGTTCGTTCATCTCTTATTCGTTGTGTACCGAATACGAAACCTTGTCGTCTTCGTTGCTTCTGCGTGCATTATTGAGAAGGTTTCGTGTTAATCATTGATGCTTATCCAACGATTTTAAACGACTTCATTTTGATCTGTTAATTATCTTAATTCAGCTGATTTTCTCATGTCGAAAACGCGTCTAACACCAACATTAACTACATCTCGTTCGTATTCTCTGGCCGTTTCGACAACAACTAATAACAGTGAACGTAAGTGTCGATAGAGGACGAGATAAATCGATCGATTCGATTATAGTAATACGAACGGCATGATTCGTTCTTCTTTTTTAAATTTTCGAAAGAGTGAAGTCTTTTTTTTTGTTGTTATTAAAACTACACTATGCCGACTACGGCGAAATTGCATCGTTCAGGTAGATTTTCGAGAATGTATTTCATTCGAATACATTTTATTTAGAATCATTGGGACCGAATATACAATCTCGGCTCGAAGCACTCGAGGTTGCAATGGGCGTCCGACTAAATCTCGCTAAAAGTCAAGGACGTCAATCGCTCGTCAACAGTAAAAACCGACCGAAAATCAACTTCAATTTTCTATTATTATCGTTCGTTTCTCTAGATCCAAGTCCATCGCCAATGCAACTATCGCCAACAACATCGTCTTCGAAAAAAACCTTAATTTCCACTCGACTCAGTCAAGGTATTCAACGTTCCGCCTCATCATGCGATGTCGACAATCGTTCCGGCCCAAGCAAACGTCTCAAACCGTCGATACCCAACGAAAATCTCTCTCCATCATCATCATCAACAGCTGCTGCAATCGCAACAATCAAAAAATATCCACCGTCGGCTCGTCGACCCTTACTAATCAACACAACTGCCAATCAAACACCTTATCGAAAATCACCACCGATGATTAAACAACGTACATCACCGATGGAAACCTCCTCACCACGATTGTCACGCGCGTCAACAGCCAGTACAACTAGTTCGAGCTATCGAACGCCAGTCGGCGGCATTTCGCCCGTACCGACAGCTTCACCGTCTCGACCGCCGACAGCGAATACACGCAAACGAAGCATGTCCGTCTTTGGCGAACAGTTTTCTTCGGAAATTTTAAAATTAAATTTACTCTGGATCGATTTGAAAGAACTCGATGATGATAGTCGATCGGAAGTTATTCTTCAATTTGGTTCAATCGAACATTTTCTTTGTGAACAAAATCTTTTCTTTCATAAACAACAACAACAATCGAAATTAGCAGCCAAACATAAGACGATGATTAATCGATCACATTTACATTTATCTTTGTCGAAGAAGGATCGATTAGAACTTCTCTAATATAAACATTATTTCTTCTTCTTGTTCTTTTAGCCGGTGATCTGGATTCGTCTTATAACATAGAAAATAATCGTTGTTTGTGTGTTCAGAGAGAAAACACGGAATTTTTAGTTACATTTATGTTTACCAAGGTTTAATAATCGAAATTCAATTTCTGTTCTTTCTTTTTCTTTTTCTTTGTCAATAAAGACGTTACTAATTTGCAAATAATTATTAATTAAAATTCGATCAGATTATTGAATTATTTAATCGAATAAATCTCGAAATTCGATTAGATCAATGCATTGAGAGAGAAAATCATTCACAATATTCCTTTGACAACGATATGAATCGATTGTTTTTCACACTATGTGCTCAACGGATTAATCAGCATCAGAGATCGCATTTTGTTTTCTATTAATCCGATCGGAAAATAGATTCCTGCTGTTCGAAAATTGAATTGTGTTCGACTTGTTTGATGAAAGACAAGTAAACAACAACAACAGTAACGCATCATCATCTAATGACTTGTTTTCGCTACTGATTGTCAGTTCATCTTCTCGTTTTTTTCTTCTTCTTCTTCTCCTTCGCATATGTTAATTGTTCAACTCGAAATGCGATCTCATTTCCTTAATACGCCGGAAAGTATAATGATGAGAAGAAAAACATACGAACGAGCGAAAGAGAAAAACGATGTGCTGGCCGTTCATACGTTGTTGTTGTCTTTTAAATATTTATCTTCTCTCGAACAGATGTGTGTGTGTTTGAATTTTGACAAGAAAAAGAGAATCATCTGTGTGCTTTTCATAGTGATGGTCATCACGTTCTCATTTATCTGCTCTTCTCTCTCTCTCTCTCTCTCTCTCTCTCCTTTTCCTCTCTCGCTTCTTATTAATTTGTCAGAACGAAAGAATCTGAATGGTACAATTGAAGAAGCAAAATTGATGCTCATACTCATTTTTCAATTCTCATTCTAGATTTCATTATCATGACTGGTTTAGCTCGTCGTTTATTAGGCAAAAGTAAGTGCTCGACTTTTTCTGCACAAAAAACGAAACAAAGAAATGGGCGAGATTGAGTTTTAATTATCCTATTTTAACAGCATTGAAACATGCGAAGTTAATTGCAGAACATTTATCTCGCGAGATTTTCACTGGCTGATGTTTGTTTTTGGTCTCTTTTTGATTAAAATTAATCTTAAACATGCGTTTTTGTTCGATATGTACGCATACGTGCATTCGTCATCGATGTAACATCGAAAAAGACAAAAATGAGACCTTCAGTTGACGTACATATACACATACACTTTCTTTGCCTCATTCATTTATCCTAGTTGACTGACGTAACTATTCTTTTCTTTCTCTCTCACACACACACACGCCTATCCACTTTCTGTACATCAGATGTATTTCTTCGTAAAAGATTAACAAATAAACTACTAGGTCGTTTTTTTTTGATGAAAATGAACCATCGACGGTCAGATGGTTAATATGCGAGTGATCTCGTTCTTGTTCAGTTGTTGTTTTGTGTATATAAATAGTCGGAGATTTCTCTGAAGTTCGGCTAATTACCAAGAAAAGAATATGCCATGATAGAAAGAAGAAAAAAAAAGTATTCAGACAGATGCATTGTATTTCTTTGGGCTATTTATTATCAAAAGTAAAATTTCATTCTTTCAAGTGCTAAAAAAAGACGAGAATCAACCAGACAGACAGAGTGAATGAGAATGTATTTCTCTTTTCTCCTATTACTCCTGCTGTTCATCATCATCGTCATCATCATCATCACTATTTGATTGACCTCGAAAGAATGAAAACGCATATATGCGTGCATATCGTATGATTATTCATTAATACAGTTTTCATGAATGCAGTCAGGCATCTGATTGAATGAAAGACTGAGTGTGTGTGTGTGTGCGGCCAAATTCTTGTCTTCAAATGTTTAATTTTAAACAAATATCAATACCAAGAAAACAATTTTTTGCCTACTTGAAAGGTATGAATAAATAAACTAGCGTACTTGAAATAACAGTGAATCTCTAGAGATTTATTGTACCTCGAAAGGAAGCATATGTCTTCGTAAATTAATAGCAACGAGACATTCTTGCCTGACAATCATTAAGAGGGAAAGCGAGAGAGAGAAGGGAATGAAATACGTGTGTGTCTAGCCGAATCTTTTCTATATAAACTTGGTGAGGAAGTCATTTGTACCATTACGACATCGATTCTCGTCTGAGCTAGTAATTATCTATCTAAGAAGATTAGCTTATTTCCAGTTTTTTTTCTTTTCGTTGAACTCAATTGAACAACGGTATAACAGTTACTCGTTCTTCTCTTTGCTTTTTTCAATGGATGAATGTTCAAGGTAACGTGTGCACTGGTGTACAACACATACGCATAACTACATATAATATACCTCTACATATATATTTGATGCGGTATTCATTTGTGTCCCTGCACAGTCACTTATCGTTCGTATATACCACCGATATAATTGTGAAGAAAAACGGCAAGAAACGAAGAGAAATTGTGGTTGACGCGTGACGGTAAACCCGTCGAACATTTTCTTCTTCTTCTTTTGCTTCTTCTCTCATTACTACAGCATCGATCTTCCTATAACCATCAGAACTATCATCATGTTAATCAGACGTTTATTTGAACGAGCTCGTACTCGTTCTTCCAGTGATGCATATAAACGTGAGAATCATTATTTATTAAAGACATATTCTCTTTATTGTTAAAAGATAAATAATTCATCATATTATCCCCTGTTTTTTTTTCTTCTTCTTCCAGAAGCCTGCTTATGTACAACAGCTAAGCGAGATTCTTTCTATGAAGACTCAACTGTTGCAATAACAAGAACTAATGACAGACAATCAACGACTGATCAGTATGGTTTTGTTCAATCAGGTAAACGATATTCGAGAAACTATTCTGATTAAGATCTAAGAGGAAAAAGAAAACACCTAAGGAGAAAACGAGTTTGTCATATGCAGATGTATGTCCTTCAAACAAAGGATATTCTAATATTTCGATAACAGTTAATCTTCTTGTCATTGATCGTCAATCGTATTCTGTAATTAAGTCAATATGTTGAATTATCGGAATTGACAATTGGTATTTATTTTTAGATAAACCAAGACGATTATTGATGCGTCAAGCAAGTCTCGATGAGTCCGATGGCGATGATGATACGACGAATAATATTACAGAACGATTACGTCATGCAAATGTTCATTCACCTGCAAATATTCCCATGCTAGTCGTTGTTTCGTTTAATCCCGATGTTAAAGGTTTACAAAAGCAACAAATCGAAATTCAACGTGGTTTTCCTGTCAATGCACAATATATTCTCAATGAATGGTTGTTTATAAAAACAGCTGATAATGAAGAAGGTTTCGTTCCGTATCTATGTTGTCGTCCGATGTTTCGTCGTCAATCGACACGACACATCGACAATTCCTATAAACTTCATGATTTCGAATCGAATCGAATATCATCTCAACGTAAATCATCGTCGACATTCAACAAGCCAATTCTCACACCGCCAACAAATAAAAAACTTTCGTTATCAACAAATTTCGCTTCGCCATTTAAAAAACGTCAAGATGTAACTTCGTCATCGTGTGGCGGCGATTCAGGTGTGTCCGATTGTGAATCGTCATCGAACAATCATCAAAGTTTCGACATGTCGAATAACAGACGTTCGGCACATTTATCACAAATACGTTCACTTCGTTCATCATCAGCAACAGTCAAAAAAACAGGTCTCATCGTTCAAGATCTGCCATTGAAGAACAAAATAATGAAAACCAACCAAATGAAATCACAATTATTAATTTCAAGCAATAGCGCATTCACACAAATTGTCAAAAAGAATCAACAGTCTCAAGGGTAACGCTGTCATTCATTTCTATTTTTTAAATTAACCTCGTTTCTATTTAGAATTCAACGTAAATCATTTCATCACGAACCGAATATGTCGGCATTCAAAAGCAGCAATCATCGTTTATATGAAAGTTACGATGAAACATCGAAATATCTCGCCAGTGACAATACGAATCTCATTTCATCGCCGTACATTCGTCGAACACCTTATGCTCGTCGTTCATTGCCTCAACATATTTCTAAACCGTTACATTCAAAATCTTCGTCATCTCCTGATCCGTTTAAAATTGTCAAAGAACAACAATTACGAAATATTGTTCTTGCTGAACCTTCCTTACCGCCAGCGATTATTCCAAAGAAATCATCGTTAGAACGACATTTTTCCGATCTAAGTCTCAATCAAATCGAAAACGATTCACTTTCACCTGTTCAAAATCGTCCTTGTTTATCTTGTTCATCTTCAACGCCATTGTCAAGTTCATCATCCGATGGTCATACAACACCGTTTATTCATATTCAAATGAATAACTATCGAACTGGACGTATACCTGTTGTCTATGCATCGTCGAATCTCAATCAAATAAACAGTACTAACACACCTCCTCAGACAACGAAATCGAATAGTTTTATTCATAATGTTTCGATTACTGTTTAATTATTTGTTAATCAGTATTTTTTTTCTTTTCTTTCCTGTTTATTTCATATTAAAAAAAAAGCGAACGAATTGAATGATTAAATTTGACTCTCGACTATAGCCTTCGGTACTTGACAATCAATAAACTCTTGTTTAAAAGTCAATTATTCTTCTCATCTTATTGATGATCGAGGTATCATATAACTTATATAATGATCAACTTCAACGTAATGTTGATATTTGTATGTAGAGACATATCAATCGAATGGTTCTCTCTCTCTCTTGTTAGAATAATTATATGGTCATCGGATCGTTTAGTGATGAAAAACAGCGAACGAGACGAGAGAGAAAATTGCTGTTTGTTCTTCTTCTTCACTCTTTTTATGTGTCAGTTAGGAGAAAGGTCGTCGATCTAATAATGAATTATCTTTAGGTATGAAGAGAATTGATTTGAGTAACTAATCTTCTAGTTGTTATTCTTTCGATTACAAATGCATTTAGCGTGCATGATTAAATCGTATGTTTCGAAAGCTGTGGAAATAAGATTTACTATAGATACTTTCAAGGTTATTTATTCTATTCTTATCGCAATTATCGAATAATATCGTTTGATCAAAATAGTTTTTTCTCTTTCTCTCTCTCTCTCTCTCGTTTCTTTTTCATATATACGTGCTTTTTGATAGTGAACACTTTAGTTCAAAATTGATAACAAACGTCGTTGATTTACATAAATCTTTCATGATGATCGAAAAGATAAAGACAAAATTTAATTTATTGACAACGTAAGTTTTATATAAACATATTTGTCAAATGTCTTTTTGTCTTTGATTTTAGTTTGTGATTACGATAATGAATGTTCTACATTATTCGTTCAGTTTAAGTGCATGTCCGAAATGTCATTTACTTGTTTGTAAACATACAAGTCTCGCAGATTTAGATTTCAATCCTGAACAACAAATAACACCGACAAATTCAATTGAAACCAATCTTAAAAATGTTACTGTTACTGATGGAATGAATTTATATTTGTTTCCATCGACAATGATTGATAATCGATACAGTTGGACGACATTTGGCACAGAATTAAATGAAAGTACAAGTACAATACGTCATTCATCATCGTCGAACGATAATACAATCTGTGAAAATATTCCATTTGCTAATGAAAATCTTCGACAATCAATTGTTTTAGTCACACCAACGAATTTTTCACAAGATAGTCCTCCAACAAAAACTCTCTCATTTCATTCGATTCAACAGTCGACTCATCGATCGAAAAAATCTTCAGTATTCATTATTTTTCTTCTGATTTTCACATTTCTTCTTACGAATACGATCGATCTCGTTCTAATCTATCTCTATGCGTACACAAATTCAGTCTATTTAATTAGTTATTTAAGTACGATTATTATTTGTGATATGATCATATGGATCGATGATTTAATTCGATCAAAAAAATCAATTCCATCTGTTTTACTTTTAATTCCATTTTATCGACGATTTTATTTATTATACAAATTATTAGAATGTATAGTTAGTGTCTTTGAACAAAATCGAAATCAACAAATATTCTCGTCAGTATACAAAACAAAGAAACAGAAATTATTTCAACAATTAACAGTATTCTATTTGGTTCATACAAGTATTTTCTCGTTTGTTAATCTTTACTTTTGGTCGAATCGATTTCGATTATCAACAAAATTAACGTTAAATATGGATCATTTTCTTCCTCAGTGGGTCGATAAACTCGACAGTACACTTAACACTCATTCGATATTACCGTACGTATTCAATATAGAATCAAATCCAATTCCTTTAGCATCGACATTTGTTCTAATGAGTATTTCATATTATCTTATGATCAATTATTGCCTTTTATCAACATATTTATTTGTGAAACGAAATTTATTCGTGATTGTTCTGTCGAAAGTTAATTTAATAATTCCACGTCTTTATGCATTCGTATTTCTGTTTCATTTAAACGCCTATTGGTTATCAATCACATTTCTACTTATACATTCGATTTTAATATTAACACTGACGTTTAATCGAAAGAATTTCAAAGACAAGAAATTATTCTTACGATTAATCTTTTCGTTTGTAACTCATCAATCAATTGATGATGTGTCAATTAATGCAATCATATCCATAGAAAATATTTCAATATTTTTACATCAACTTTATCTGGAAGTGTTTTCGGTTTTTCATTATCAAACAACATTACGTATAATCATTTTTATATCGATATTGATTTCATTACAAATTATTGGATTTGTTTGTCACGTTCTATCGAAACATTTCCTCGGTCGAAAAAAAACCATTGAGAAATTATGAATCAATACGAGAAGTTTATCTTAAATATATAAAGTGTATAAATAAAATTTAAGTCTTGTAATTACAAAATCATTCAAATGTCTTTAAGTATTTGTGTATAGATAAAAGAACAGTCCAATGTGTCTTTCTTTGTAGTAGAAGTTTCAGTAGCGGATTTGCTAAAACTAATCGGCATTGCATTATGATCGCAATCTTGAGTATTAACCACATGATGTAGTTCTGTAATCGAGTAACGGTATTGTTCAATATCTTTATTCAATTTTCATCTAACCAAATCAAATAAAAACATCTTGCATGAAAATAATTCGAGATATTAGCGACAACAAACGAATGGTGAAACTAGCGCATATTATCGTTCGTTCGTCAACCATTGGCATCCATATTTTGTCGTATGTATTCTTTTTCTTTTGTCAAAAAAAACGATGTGCAGATAATATTATTCATTCGTTTAAAATAAAAGTTTGATTTTCGAAATGGAATGTTTGTATTATTCTCTGAATGATGTCAATTCTCTCTTACGATGTTCGATTTGCGAAGGATATTTCGTTGAACCTTATACAATCAAAGAATGTATGGATACATTTTGTCGAACATGTATTCTTCAATATTTTGAAAAACACACACATGCCGATTTGAAATGTCCAAAATGTCAAATCAATCTTCAACCATTTTCTGATATATCGAAATGTTTGATACCTGATCGACAATTCGAAGATATTATTCATTCATTAATACCATCGCTTGAAATCAATGAAATTCAGAAGGAGAAATTATTTTATGAACAAAACAATTTACCTTTACCTAAAGATCTTCGACTTAAACTGCATGTTATCGATTCCAATCAAAAAACAACTTTAACGTCAACGAAAAAATCTCTCGTTCCCATAGCACTTCAAATTGAATTATGTAAAAAATTCGTTGATTCATCATTGACAATCAAACAATATCCTCGGAAATATCTGTGCGTTAATTCTCAATTAGAAATTCAACATATTCGAAAATATATCGAAACAATCTGCCAAATTTCTCAAGAAAATCAAATCTACTTATTTTTCTATGAATCTTGTTTGGACGAATCAACACCCTTATTATTAATTAAGAAATTACTTTTTCCAGCTACTGATCGAATTAAACTTTTCTTTTCCATAGTATCAAAACAATAATTCTTGTTTGTTTTTCTTCGAATCTAATCAATAAATACTTGTGTATATGGAATACCAGCTATTATTGCATGACTATCATTGATTGTCTTTATTCTATTTCATAAGAAGATCAGAGTATTCAGTAGAAAAGAAAATCTTAACCGTTGATTGACCTTAATTTAGTAAAGTGTTTACAGTATTGAGCAGAAAATATTTTCAAGAACAAATTAAATCTTAGTTTAATTGAAAAAAAAAGTAGATTACATTTTATGATGGCAACCTCGAGAATGATATATTGAGATTTTCTCTAGTTAATCAGTGTTTTTTCCGAGTAAATTTTGTTTTGTCTGTCTAAAAATGCATTTACATATCGTGATAAAAAGTCATGAGAGGTTGAGATATCATTAATTGTTGATCGTGCTCTGCATATTTATCCATCTGTTTATGAGAAAACAAAAAAGATCAATATTAAAATTGACAAAGATAACAAGAGCATGTGTCAGAAAAATCGATCGATGTGTATGTTGCGTTCACTATGGCCAATGACAGATAGTAAACGACAGAAGACACCTGTGAAATAAGGAAGTCTGACAACGTGTATTCTTGATTTATTCATTGGCAGACAGAATCGTGTTTTTTCTTTCTTCTTTTTCTTTTTTTTTACTTCTCCGTCATACGGTATATATATATAGTAAAGAGAAAGAGCAAAAAAAAAAGTACGAGAAATATAGTAAAATGAAGCATGTTGACGATACATTACGAATAAAATCTAAATAAGTTTTTTCTTTCTCGACCGATCAACGTATTCACGATTTGTCGTCGTATTTTTTTCGTATCATTATACAACGAAAAAAAAAGCTAAAGGTAGTGTAATTCTGTTCGATACATCAATCTAACTAATGAGTGAAACGAAAAGAAACATTGACGGTAGGTTAACAACGCATGCAAGCTTCGATAAAATAAAAACTAACTACTCCGTGTGTGCGTGTGTTTTTATTTGCATTTTCGAAGAGCTTATTTATTCTATTCGGTAAGTTTGATTTGATTGTAATTCGATAATTAGGGAGGAGGTGAAGAAAAAGCGAATGGTAAGTGTTTTTTTTTCTCTAATCTATAAAAAGGAATTCGGCTTGGAGGTCTCGTCGCTCTTTCTTGTTTTACGAATATCACGAAAAATATGATTTTCAAGAAAAAAATTGTTATTCAATCTCGACGAAGAAAAACAACCGTGACGAATAATTTGCATCTTGGTTGGATTCTCTGATGACAGTAAATAGAAAGAAAATGTCATGATTACGCTTTCGTCATTGAAGTATTTGTCAGCATCAGAAAAGGTGAAAGCGAGAAGGAGAAACAGAGGCGAGAGGAAGAAAAATAGAATCAGTTTTTTTTTTATTGTAAAACGTTAACAAAAAAAAGGAAGATACTTCAGCTTGTGTGGACATTTTACAACGTACTTCGGTGTGATTTGAAATATAAGTTAATTCAAAATCTTGTTGAGTATTTAATGAAAACAAAAAGAGAGGAAGTAAGATCTTATCGGAGAAAAAAAGAGTTTGCTTTCTAACGAACAGAATGTGCTAATAATAAAATGTCCTTGTCATATATACTTTCTCTCTCTTTTTTTCTGTCGATTCTAGATATGATAAATTAAAATACTTGATAAAAAACCAATCTTCAACATGGCCGTACGACAATTGTCACAGGAGATGATTTTTATCTGTTTGAAATTTGGTATCACTTATAAATCGGTTCAAATCGATAAATCAAATCCGAATGTTCTCAATGAATTACAAAAGCATGCCGTTGAAATGGTTTCATCGGCTATCGGCAGTCTCGAAGTACACAATCATCGTCATCATATTAAACTTTTTCTCATTTCACCCGATCATCAACCAGCAAGTTTAAAATTAGTAACACGTGCCAGTGACTTATCGCCGACATGTTTCATCGAAATCATTATTTGGCGTTCCGATCAAGAAACTGTCACACCTGCACGAGATCATATTCTTGTCGAACATAGTTACAAGAGGCCGACGTACTGTTCCGCTTGTGAATATTTTATGTGGGGCTTAATTAGACAAGGCAAACGTTGCAGAGTTTGTCGACGAGATTTTCATCATCAATGCGCCGAACATTTGCCAGCGACTTGTCCGGGACATGATGCTCGACGTAGTTCACTAATGCGTCGTGCTTCGTCGAATACAACATTGAGTTCCGTACCCGATCAAGTCTATGTCGATGGAGATTATTCAAATGTTGCGCAAACACCACCGAAACGAACGAAAATCGCCAAATTGCTCAATGTTTCAATTACAAAACGATCGTCAGCAAATTCAAAAACGTCAGGTAACGTCCCGAGTTCAGCATCATCAGTTATTTCAACCAAATCAAAAGCTGATATGAACAATAAACTCACTCCCGAATCGAACGCAATGCACGATTCAACAAATGCATCGACGCCAAATTCACGTCGACCCTATCGTAAAGATCAAGAGTCCAATTCTCAAGTCAATGTACGAACACCACCGCCGACAGCACAACCTCCGATGAACATGAAACCTGACCGACGTAAAGATATCAAACTAACCAATTGTCAAGAACGAGACGGCATTTGGACGGCAACAGGTCAATTCGGTCGCGAAAGTCGACATAGCAAACGAATCGATATCGCTTATGACAAGAAAAAATTCAAATTTATTCAAAAAGATGAACAAGGAAACAAACAAGCATTCGAAATACCAGCGACGGAAATCGAAACTGCTCGAAGTCAAGCAACAAATGACTCGCCGAATTCGACAATGATCGAATCGATGTCCGGCGTGCCGTCATCTCAAGTGGTTGTCTGTCAAAAACTTGCTTGTCTTCTACTCGATACGATCAACGAGGCTGCTCAATCGACTAAAGATCGTAAAGCTCGTTCGTCGTTTAAAATGGTTCGTGGCACAGAAAATGACACGAAGGACTTCTCGGATTTGTACGATATGAATGAGAAAGAAATTCTTGGCATGGGTCGATTCGGCATGGTCTTTGGTGGTACAATGCGACGAAATGGTGTTCGTGTTGCAATAAAAAAAATTCAAATGACTCAATGTTCGCAAAAAGATCGAGAAAATATCGAACAAGAAGCAGCTTATCTATTTCAATTGAATCATCCTGGTCAGTTGTTCGTCGCTTTTTTTTTGCTTGAGAAAAAGAGTTTTATCATTTTGGATTTGTAGGCATTCTGAAATTCGAAGGTATTTTTGATTTTGATCAACATATTCTTCTTGTTACCGAACGATTGGATACGGATATGTTGAATTTCATTCTTTCGAATACAAATCCAAAAGCTCGACTTAATGAAGATGTAACGAGATTTCTTGCTTTTCAATTAGTAGCAGCGATTCGTTATTTACATTTTAAAAACATCGCGTAACTAAATTTATCTCTCTTCGATGAACAAAATTCGATCTTTTTTTGTTTTAATAATTAGACATTGTGACTTAAAACCTGACAATGTTTTGGTCAATATCTTTCCCGATGATGTCGTTCATTTAAAAATCGGTATGCCGAAACTTGATTTTCATTCAGCAAAACATCAAATTTTTCTAGGTGATTTCGGTTATGCACGTACAATTCATGAACATTCATTACGTTATACTAAAGTTGGTACAACCGCGTATTTACCACCAGAAGTATCTCATGACCAATTGCGTCATTTGAAAGGTTACAACAAAACTGTCGAGTATGTCACGTAATCAATCAATTTCGAAAAAAGTTCTGTATTTGTCATTTGTAGTATGTGGGCTGTTGGAGTAATAATATTTGTTAGTTTGACAGGTTATTTTCCGTTTCATGAAGATATCGATATTCTACCACAATTAGAAAATATTCCGAAATTATTTCAAGACGAATTATTCAGTCATGTCACGGATGAAGTCAAAGATTTGCTACGTT